>Ga0256405_10002059_pt1 | contig 49295 bp, 47 predicted proteins | sample RumenRJG_02DNA_FD_189096 | JGI IMG/M metagenome (GOLD analysis project Ga0256405, IMG submission 189096) | Bovine rumen microbial communities from Lethbridge, Alberta, Canada - RJG_02 | ecosystem: Host-associated > Mammals > Digestive system > Stomach > Rumen | place: Canada: Alberta...
TAGTATAATCTGATTCAACAAGCAGCAACTCCTTTTACTATGATTTGGTTGGCAGACCTATTTAATCATATGGAGTGCTGCTTGTCTTCCTTTTGCCCAAATCTCCTACAAATACTTTACACTATGGCGGAACAGCCTGTCCTGATTAACAGGCAGTGATAGGAACAGAGAAAGATTGTATCCTGTTATTGACCAAAATCGTGGACAATAAAGTCATATAATTCCGGTCTGTACCGGAACCGAAGGAAGGCGAACCTTTATGGAAATCGCAATCATCTGATCCGGTCTCAGCACAGACGAATTGACCGCAAAAGCCAGGAAAGCATACGGTAAAACAGTTTGGATAAAAACCGCCCGTCGGATCGTTGGTTCCTGTTACATACTTCTTCTTTCCCGGACTGTCATAGCAGCTTTTCATGATTAGCGCAGTTTCCAGTGGCACTGATAAAGGTACCGGCTTCAAACCACTCCGGTAATGCATCGTTTTGAGGTTTCTGTCGATCTGCTGTTTTATCAGGCAGCATGAATGAATACAATCCTGAATGCTGCTGTTCTTTCGGTTGACGGGTTTCCCGGCGAAAAGCCCGTCGCCACCATCGGGTTCGTATAATCGATGATTTGGTAAAGAAGGCATCCCGTTTGCGGAAGCAACCGGGTTTTTTATTGCCCGGGGCGGTCCTGTGTGGTATGATGCTGTATTATGAACAGACAAATAAAATCTGTCCGTGAATTTAGCATTGAAGCAACCGGAGGTATGGTATGGTTCTTGACTGGGTAGCATTTGGAGAACCGCTTTCTTTCTGGCAGATGGTTCTCAGGATCGTGGCCGCGGTCATCTTCGGAGCAATTATCGGCGTTGAGCGGGAAATGAAAAACAGACCGGCAGGTATGCGGACCCATGTGCTGGTCTGCCTGGGCGCCGCACTGATCGGTCTGGTGGAACAGCAGACTATTGCCCACGTAGTAGCGCTCGGTTCTTCTCATATCAATGTCAGCGTAGGACGTCTGACCGCACAGATTGTGTCGGGCGTCGGTTTCCTGGGGCCGGAACGATTATCATTGCAGACTGGCGGATTTCCGGCCTGACCACCGCGGCCTCCCTGTGGTGCGCAGCCTGCCTGGGCCTGGCTGTCGGAGCCGGATCCACCACCATGGCGCTGGTGGCCTGCCTGGTGGTCATGATCGTGCTGAAGATGATGCAGCAGATCGTGCACGTAAACACCTATAAGCGGCTTGAAATTCAGTTCGTTCACCGGAATGAGACGCTGAAATACATCCGGGATACGTTTGACCGGATGGAAGTCAAGATTCTTGATCAGGATTTTCACGCGGATAATACGCAGGACGGACAGAATATTTACACCAACGTATATACCCTGTCCATGCCCGGCAAAACTCAATCCCAGGATCTGATTACCATTCTTTCCGAGCATCTGAACATCAGGACCGTCAGAACCAGGAATGTATAAACGGAATCCGGGGAACATGACTGTCAGTACGGCAGAGTCCCCTTTTCCGCGAATAAATATATATTCAATTCGTATTCAACAGGAGGAAAGGGCGTTCCATGCAGTACATGAGCGAATTCTGTGTGGCCGCGGTGATCGGCACCGTGGTGCTTTTCGCGCTGTATTTCCTGAAACGGAACTATGATACGCCGCATAACCGGCTCTTTTTCTGCATGGTTGTGACTAACCTGCTTTCCTCTGCGGTGAATATCGCTTCAATCTACAGCATCGCGAATCCCGCTCAGTACTCTCCGTTTATCCGCGACCTGGTAAACCTGGGGTATTTGTGGCTGTATAACCTCCTGGCCGGCTTTTTCCTGCTGTACGCGGATAATGTCACAAAGATCCCCAAGCTTAAAACTCCTGTCCGGATTTTTTTCTTTTCGGTTCATCTGCTGGAGACCTTCCTGATCTTTACCTCCCCCGCCACAAAGTGGATCGCGTATTTTGACGAAGCGCTGATCTACCGTCATGGAATCCTCCATCCGCTGCTTTATGCCGTTGCCTATACGGAAATCCTGGGCGGTCTGTTCTTTTACGCTGCCTGCCGGAAACGGTTCAACCATTACCAGAAAGTTGCCGTTTTCTGGTTTGCCGTTGCCCATTTCTTCGCCCAGATCTTCCAGATCGTTTTCCCTCGTTATGTCATCGGGAACTATATGACCACGCTGGGCCTCTTTTTCCTCTTCATCGCCTTTGAAAACCATGCCTATTACCTCTTCCAGACCACCATGTGCTATAACCGCTATGCCTTTATCACCACGGTACGCCGCCTGCAGAAGAGGAAAGCACCGTATCAGATCGCCGCGCTTCGTATGGACTATATCCAGACCTCCGCGGTTGCTTCACGTCCTTCCACCATCGACCAGCTGACCATTCTTCTGGCGGAACGGGTGGACCATGCTTTCCCCGGGAAGGTTTACGTTCTGTCCAATGAATGCTTCGCGATTATTGAGGAAGGGGCCATCCCCCAGTGGGATCAGTCCGCGCGCGGCAAAATACAGGAATGCTTCGCGGAGCCCTTCACCATCACCCGGGAGGACAAAACAGAAACCACTCGAATATCTCCTCGGATCCGTACAATCCACGTTACAGAACATTTCCCTGACGGTTACGCTCTCCTGGATTATCTGTCCGGAGCGGAAAACATCAGCTCGGCCGATCTGTCTGACGATATCGTTGACACCGTCCTGGAATCCATGCGTCATGAACAGAAGATCCTGCATCTCATCGACAAGGCCCTGGAAAACCGCACCTTCATGGTCTGGTACCAGCCGATCCTGGACGTTGCCAGCGGTACATACCGCAGTGCGGAAGCCCTGATCCGGTTGCGGGACGGCAACGGATCCTTTGTCAATCCGGAGGAACTGATTCGCATCGCGGAAAAAAACGGCCGGATCGACGCTGTAGGCCTTTATGTATTTGAGGAAGTATGCCGCCTGCTCGGGGACCGGGAAGAGAAGCTCAGGGGAATCAATTGCATCGAAGTCAACCTGTCCCCCCGCCAGCTCCGGAATCCGGCGCTTGCGGACAATCTGCTGGCGCTGATCCGGAAATATCATCTTTCAGCAGATTCCATCAATCTTGAAATCACGGAAACCGCTGAAACCACCCCGGCGGAAAGGGAACAGATGGTCGCCTTTATGGAACGCATGAGAGCGGAAGGCGTCGCCTTCAGCCTGGATGATTACGGTTCCGGATTCGCAACCATCGGAACCCTGCTCACTTATCCGGTCGATATCGTAAAGTTTGACCGGGATATTCTCTGGAAGGCCATGACAGAGCCGTCCGCCATGACCCTGCTCCGGACCTCCCTGAGCGCAGTCCGGGGAATCGGTAAAAAAGCGGTGGTTGAAGGTGTTGAAACAAAGGACATGGAGCAGATGCTCCGTGAAAACGACTGTGACTACCTGCAGGGCTTCCTTTTCTCCCGTCCGCGGCCGGAGAAGGAGTTTGTCCGCTTTATCCGGGAGCACAACCCGGCATAACCGTCATGTGGAATGTTTTCACTGGTGAAATAATAAACGGCTGTGATTTCAGAATCACAGCCGTTTTTAACTGCCTGTGCAGGCAGTGTAATCCCGTTAAAACAGATCCAGGGAACTGCTCAGATAGATCTCTTCCCGAACCTGCAGCTGATATTCCGGTTTGGTCAGATAGTAAAGCAGGAACTCCAGGATCACTGCGCTTCCCAGGCTCCGTCCTTCAATCTTGAACTGGCTGAAACCGTTTGGAAGATAAACGTCCCGGATGTCCCGGATTCCGATGAATCCGGGGTTTTTCATGGCGTCGGAAAAGCGGTATCCCCTTTGGGCATAGGGCGAAACGCAGCGATGCTCCTCACAGTCCTCTCCCAGGTTCTTCCGGCTCACATTCTCGTAGCATGCTTTCCGGTCCGGACATTCAAACCAGCAGGCTTCATTACAGAGAAACTCCACCTTGTCCTTTTCTTCCTTACTCAGTGTCCCGAGCCGATCCCAGGCTTTGTTCAGCCGGAAATCCGGCACCACGTACCGGAAGGACGGACGATCCAGTTCCTCCTTCAGCTGCCGGAAATCCGTCAGCACTTTGGTGGTGGAGGCAACGAAGTAAAACCCGGGATACATCTTCTGAAGATAATCCAGCAGGAGATCCGAGCTGAGGATTACCCCGCCGGGCACCGGTCCGTTATGCTCAAACAGCGTGCACAGGCGGTTGCATCCGTCATCCGTCAGATCCTCTTCCCGCAGCAGGGTATTGCTGAACGTCAGCCGGGCTGAAATCCCGTATTCCCTCATCAGCGCCGCCGCGGCTTCCGGTTCTGCTTCCCCGAATCCGGCTCTTCCACCGTCCCACCGGCATCCCGCCGGTGCGCCGTAGACGGAACCGATGCCGCACCATTCATAAAACCAGTCCCTGTGGCTGCGGAAAAGCGGCAGAAAAACCTTGTATAGATCATAGAATTCAAACAGTCCGGGAAGATGATATACAGCCTGCATCCGCTTGCTTCTCCTTTTCATTCCCTGTGCGGAAAGATTATATCACACAGGCCTGCCGGCATGATATAATAAATCATTGACTTATGGAAGCGGAGGAAACGGTATGCGTGAGAAACTGATGCAGATCGCTCGGACGGCGGGAAACTTCTTTTCAGCCCGGGCTCTTTCAGAAATAGACCAGAAGGAAGGCCATGCGAATTTCGTGACCAACATCGACCGTGAGGTTGAGGAATATCTGCAGCAGGCGCTTCTCTCCCTGCTTCCCGGATCACAGATCATCGGGGAGGAAAAGGAAAACAGCGCCCTCACGGACGCGCCCACATGGATTGTTGATCCCGTTGACGGAACCACCAACCTGATCCATGACTACCGATGCAGCGCCGTGTCCATTGCCCTGTGCGAAAATCGTAAGCCGGTGATCGGTCTGATCTGGCAGCCTTATATGCAGGAAATGTTCTATGCGGAAGCCGGCCGCGGCGCAGACCTGAACGGAACCCCGATCCATGTTTCGGAGCAGCCCTTTGACAAAGCCTTGGTTGCCTTCGGCACATCGCCCTATCACACAGAGCTGGCGGAAAAAAGCATGGAGCTGGCGCTTGCGTATCTGCATACCTGCGCGGATGTGCGCAGGAGCGGCTCCGCCGCCATCGATCTGGCCTATCTGGCCTGCGGACGGCACGACGCTTTCTTTGAGCTGAACCTGAAGCCCTGGGATTACGCTGCCGGCAGCCTCATTGTCCGGGAGGCAGGCGGTGTGGTCAGCATGCCGCTGGAGTCCGGGGAGTTCCGGTATGACCGTTCCACCGCCATTCTGGCTTCCAACGCTCTGATTGCCGATGAAATCGCAGCAGTCTTCAGGCGTTATACGGACGGATTCCATCCCGGATCATAAAAAGCGGCTGCCCCGGAGTTCCGGAGCAGCCGCTTTTTCATATTCATCTCCCGTTGACATTCTGAATATAGACTTCCTTCGGAATCATGGGCCGTTCCAGATCTGCCACCGTCTCCGCGGAAAGCTTCAGCGTTGCTTCATACTCTTCTCCAGCCTGTTCAAAGCGCGCCAGCAGCGGGTCAGCCACAATCGCAGCTTCCGGAACATTCAGCAGCGGAGTTTCCGGTACGCAGACCATATCCGGTTCGCGGAAGCAGACATTGCACATAGCACGCAGGCCGTCAAAGTTACCCTCCCAGTCCGGGAAGCCGCAGCCGCAGATCACCAGCGTATGAATCCTGGAAAAATCAGCAAGCGCCTCATGGTGTACTGTTCCGTCCGCTTCCTGCACCATGTTCATCTTCACCAGCGGAATGGTTCTGTCCAGCAGCGCCTTCAGGTGGGAGGGCATCGCGTAGCAGTACAGCGGAAAACTCCAGATAATCACATCTGCCGTCCGGTACAGATCCAGGATGGCATTCTGATCATCCTGAATCACACAGTGCCCGTCCGGTTTCTGCCAGCAGCTGAAGCAGCCCCGGCACGGAGCAATGCGCTTTTCGATCACATTGATGATGTGGACTTCATGTTCCTGTTCCCTGTTGAATCCCCGGAGAAAGGCTTCCGTCAGGCGGAAAGTATCGCTTTTCTCTTTGGGACTGCCGTTGAGCACCAGTACCTTCATGTTGTTTCTCCTTTTGCTTTTCTTTTCTGTATCTTACTGCTATACGTCATGAAGGACAACCTGCGTATAGTAGAGTCCGGAAATGGAATCTTATCCCGGAAACCGTATGCATTCATGCGGTTCCCTTTTTTCTGTGCTTCCCATCCGCATACGCCCATGATAAAATAACAGGGAATTCTGAAAAAGAGGAAAATGCCGATGAGAACCATAGACCTGTCAGGAGTCTGGGAGTGCTCCATTCCGGGGCAGACCGGGAATATCCGTCTGCCCGGAACGCTGGATGAAGCCGGTTTCGGGTCTGCGGATGATCCTCATCAGCAGTGGAAGGCAGATGAGGTGAAGCGCCTCGGTTTCTGGCAGGAAGGCGATCCCATCGTCACACGCTTTACCCGCCGCAAAGTCTTTGAAGGCCTTGCCCGTTTCAGCCGGAAGCTGCGCTGGGACTGTCCCGCCGGTCGTCGGATCTTTCTGGAATGCGAAAGAACCCGGCAGCTGCGTCTGTTGGTCAACGGCCGGGAAGCGTTTCCTGTGCGTCCTGTCTCCCTGTCCGCCCCGGCAGTTTTCGAGGTAACCGGTCTGGTTTCGGGAGAGGATGAATTCGTCCTCCTGTCAGATAACAGCTTCCCGGGCTGGCCCCGGGACGCCATCGTTTATGCTTCCGCCGCCTCGGATGAGACGCAGACCAACTGGAACGGCGTCCTCGGCTATGTCAGGCTGCGGATTGAAGAAGCGGATTATATTTCCGGAATACAGGTTTATCCCAAAGACGGCCGCCTGGAAATCCGGGTGGAGCTGAATCTTTCACGCCCCCTGAAGGGAACGCTGCACGTTTCTTCCCCTGCCCTGCAGGAGGAGGCAGCCCTGCCGTTCCCGGAGAAAGCCGGTATTTGCGAAGTCTGCGGTCTGTCCGCGCTTCGTCCTGATATCCGCCGCTGGGATCTGGAGGAAGGGAACCTGTATCCCCTGACTGTCTGTGCCGAAGGTCTGGAAAGCCGGACCATTTTCTTCGGCGTGCGGACCTTTGCCGCCCGGGACGGTCATCTGTCGCTGAACGGACGGCGTTTCTTTCTCCGGGGAGAAACCAGCTGCGCCGTATTTCCCGAAACAGGATATGTTCCGACGGACGTGGACGTCTGGACCGCTGTCCTGGAAAAATACCGGTCCTATGGCGTGAACTGCGTGCGCTTCCACAGCCACTGTCCGCCGGAAGCGGCCTTCACCGCGGCGGACAGGCTGGGCATGCTGATGCAGCCGGAGCTGTCCCACTGGGATCCGCAGGATGCTTTCTCTTCGGAGGAAGCCCGCGGCTATTATGCCGCTGAAGCCCGGCAGATCCTCCGTCACCTGGCAAACCATCCGTCCTTCGTCATGCTCAGTTTCGGGAATGAACTGCATTTCCGCGATGAGTTCCGGCCGTTCGTGGACGGTCTGCTGCGGGAGCTGAAGGAAACGGATCCCACCAGGCTTTATACTTCCGGCTCCAATGCCTTCTATGGGGTCAAAGGACCGAATCCCGCGGATGACTTCTATACGTCCAGCGATGACCGGGGGCAGATGCTCCGCGCCTGCTCTTCGGATTTCCAGGGCTGGCTGAACCGCGGAGAAGCCTGTGCCTGCACGGATTATTCCGCGGCAATGGCCTGGCTCCGGGAAACATCGGATCAGCCTGTCTTTTCCTTTGAGGTCGGCCAGTATGAAGTGCTTCCGGATTTCAGGGAAGTCCGGGATTATCACGGGGTAACCGAACCCTGCAACCTCATGCATATGGAACGGAAAATGCGTGCTGCCGGGCTGGAGGAGCTTTGGCCGCGGATGGTCAGCGCTACCGGGGAAAACGCCCTGCAGTGCTACCGGGCCGAAGTGGAAGCCGCCCTGCGCACGGATGAATTCAGCGGGATTTCCCTGCTCAGCCTCCAGGATTTTCCCGGCCAGGGCACCGCGCTGGTGGGGATGATGAATGCTCATCTGCAGCCGAAGCCGTATCCCTTTGCGGAGCCGGAACGGTTTGCCGCCTTTTTCCGGGACGTACTCCCTCTGGCGCTTTTGCCCCGGTACGTCTTCACCGCCGGTGAGGAAATCAGTATTCCGGTCCGGATCGCCAATTACGGCAAAACCGGTCTGGAGGGTCCCTGCGCCTGGTCTCTCGAAGGGAAAGAAATCGCACTCTCCGGAGAAACGGAAATATTCCGGGTTCAGGCCGGCTCCCTGTCCGGAAAAGAGGAACTCCGTCTCCGCCTGCCCGCGCTGGCCGAAGCCGTCAAGCTGACGCTTTCCCTTTTCTTCTGCGGCAGCCGTAATACCTATCCTCTCTGGATCTATCCGGACGCGGATCCCGTCTGCCCGGCGGATGTCCTGGAGTGCCGCGCGCTGGACCGTCACGCCCGCGAGGTTCTTGCCTCCGGCGGAAAAGTGTACCTTGCGCCGGACAGCACAGCGGAGGCGTTTCCCCGTTCCGTACAAGCACAGTTCAGTCCGGACTTCTGGTCCGTATGCACCTTTCCTTCCCATTCCGGATGCATGGGACAGCTCATTGACGCGGAGCATCCGCTGTTCCGCGCGTTCCCCACGGAATGCTTCAGCAGCTGGCAGTGGCATCCCATGGCCGGTCAGCGGGCCGTCCTGCTTCCCCGGAGAATGAAAGCCATCGTCACGGAAATGGATTCCTGCGCGCTGCTCCGCCCCATGGCGCAGCTGTTTGAATGCCGCTGCGGCGGGGGCCGCCTGATGGTTTCCGCCCTGGGCCTGCATCAGCTGAAGCAATCTCCGAATGTCCGGGCATTACAAAAAGCCATATATGACTATATGGCTTCAGATCAGTTTTCTCCGGAAGAGGAGCTTTCCCCTGCGGAAGCGCAGGAGTTCCTTCCCTGCCGTTAATTTTCCCCTGCTGTCTGCAGAATCAGACCCAGGCGTTTCAGTTCACTGGCAGCGGCGGCCGCAAAGCGTTCCGCGCCGGCCTGCCGCGTATGCGCGTTATCTTCCAGTCCCTCCGGACAGGCCGGATCCTCTCCGGGAGAAAAATGCATGAACAACTCCTTGCTTCCCCTTTCCCCCATGGCCTCGACAATCCGGATGCTTTCTCCGTACAGGTCGATCAGCGGAACCTTCATTTCTTCCGCAACGGCACGCATGGCCGCCGGATAATCCCCGTGGGTCGGCTGCAGCTTCCCGTCCTGCCAGATCCGCATACAGATCGGTGTCAGCAGGACCGGCACCGCTTGCCGTGAAGGAGCAGCCGGACCTGGCTCCGGCGCACCGGAACCTGTCTGTCGCGTACTATAACCATGGAGACCGCAGCCTGGCCGCCGGAGAAATTGCTGAAGCGGTTCGCCTGGAGCCCGGGAACAGCCGTTTCCTGCTTGAACAGGAACAGCTCCTGAAACGGCTGGACCGTCCGGTGAAAGAGCGGCTGGATATCCTCGAAGCACGCCGCGATCTGCTCCCGGACCGCTATGCCCTGATGCTGGCCTGGATCAGCCTGCTGAACAGGGACGGTCAGCATGAAAAGGTCCTGGAACTGTTGATGAACTATACCTTCCATGTCTGGGAAGGCGGCGAAGGCAAAGTGGCGGATGAATATAAAAACGCCCTCTTCGCTCTCGCGGAGAAGGCGCTGTCCGCCGGCCGGGCGGAAGAAGCTGTTGCGCTGGCCTCCCGGACGCTCTCTTATCCTGCCAATCTCGGTGAAGGCAAGCTGGATAACGTTCCGGACAACCGGGCTTATTACTGTATGGGCTGCGCTTACAGGCTGCTGGGGAATCAGTCCAAAGCGGCGGAATGTTTCACCCGGGCTTCTGAAGGTTCCCAGGTGCCTGAACCGGTCCGCTATTACAACGACCAGCCTTCTGATTATATTTACTATCAGGGACTGGCTTTCCATGAGCTTGGGAATGACGAGTCCGCCAAAAAGTCCTTCCATCAGCTGATCATCTTCGGCGAACGCCACCTGTTTGACAAAGTGGATTATGATTTCTTTGCCGTCTCCATGCCGGAGCTGGAAGTCTATCAGGATGATATTCAGAAGCGCAGCGACGATTACTGCCGCCGCCTGATCGCCCTGGGCCGCAGAGGCCTGCAGGAAACAGGCCTCTGATCATCCCGCCGGTCAGTCCAGATATCCTTCCCTGGCTTTGATATTGAACCGCTTCTCCAACAAGTGCATCTGTTCGTCTGTGATCGTGTTGATCCTGGGAAGATGAGCAATCTTCATATAGATTTCCGCGGCTTTCTCCGCGGTCTCGATCAGGCCGAAGGTCTCATCCAGGTCCTTTCCTGCCCCATAAATGCCATGCTGGCTCCAGACCACCAGCCTGGCTGTTTTCATTTTATCCGCTGTCGCCTCGCCGATTTCGTTCGTGCCGCACAGCATCCAGGGCAGTACGTTCACGCCGTCCGGGAAAACCACCACGCACTCGGTGCACATCTGCCACAGGGTCCGGGTAAACTGCTTTTCATCCAGATCATGCACATAGGTCATTGCCAGAAGGTTCGCCGGATGGCAGTGCATCACTACCCGGTTGTCCGGATTCACCTTCAGCCGTGCCACGTGGCTCATCATGTGAGCCGGGAATTCGCTGGTGAACTGTCCGCCGTCCGCGTATCCCCACAGGAGCTCCGCCTGCTGTCCCTGCTCCTTCAGCCGGACAATGCCCAGGTTAACCTCCGGGGCATACTGTACGTTTTTGAAATACTTTCCGGTTCCGGTTACCAGGAAATACTTCCCGTCCAGCTCCGGTGCAGTGAAACCGGTGGGGATTGTCCGCAGGACCTTCCCCGTGTCCAGGTATTCCTCCGCCTCATTCCGGTCCAGCATCAGGCTGATATTGCCGCCGTTGCGCTCGTCCCAGCCCTGCTGATACATATTCGTGGTCGTTCGGATCATTTCCACCATAAAGGGAGCTTCCAGGATATTCTTCATTTGCGGTTCACCAGTACTTTCTTCTCATATTCCTCAATCTGCGGGAACCACTCGCCGTCGGCCGGCTTGCCGCAGTTCCTGCAGTATTCATCCCAGATCTCGCCGAAGGGCATGGTCTTCATTTCTTCCTGCACAGCCATCAGCTTGCTGAACTGTCCCGCGTCCTGCATCGCCTTCATCTCCTCCTGCGGCTGCAGCAGGGCGTACAGCAGGGCCTTCTGGAGGTTGCGGTAGCCTGTCACCCAGGCGGAAATCCGGTTGATGCTCGCGTCGAAATAATCCAGCGCGATATTGACGCGGCCTTCCAGTCCGCCGCAGCGGACAATCTCCCGGGCGATCTCCCGGGTTTCATCGTCAAACAGCACCACATGGTCGCTGTCCCAGCGGATCGGCCGGGTCACATGCAGGGCAATTTCCGGGAAGAAGGCCAGCAGGGCGGGAATCTTGTCGCTGACCACCTCGGTGGGATGATAATGGCCGTTGTCCATCAGGGGAATGCATTTGTCCATGTTCAATGCCGCGTAGGAAAGTGCGAATTCCGCGCTGCCTGCCGTATAGGCTTCCACGCCGATCCCGAACACCTTGCTTTCAATGCAGGGCTTAACCTTTTTGAAGTCATAGGGCTCACTCAGGATCTCATCAATGGACTCCCGGTAGCGGACGCGCGGTCCCATCCGGTCCGCGGGGATATCCTTAAAGCCGTCGCCGGTCCAGATATTCATCACGCAGGGCTGTCCCAGTTCCTCCGCCAGGTAGCTGCTGATCCGGATACAGGCCTTGCCGTGCTCAATCCAGAATTTCCGGGTTTCTTCGTTCGGGCTGGAAAGCGTCAGCGGATCGCACATCGGATGAGAGAAGAACGTTGGGTTGAAATCACAGCCCAGTCCCCGTTCCTTGCAGAATTCCACCCATTTCCGGAAGTGTTTCGGCTCCAGCTTGTCCCGGTCCGCCCACTCCCCGTTTTCAAAAACGGCATAGCTGGCGTGGAGGTTCATCTTGGGCGTGCCGGGAATCAGGCTCATCACCTTGTCCAGGTCCGCCATCAGTTCCTCCGGTGTCCGGGCTCTTCCGGGATAATTGCCCGTGGTCTGGATGCCGCCGGTCAGCGGTTTGCTCGGATCGGTATCGAACCCGCGCACGTCGTCGCCCTGCCAGCAGTGGAGGGATACCGGAACCTTTTTCAGCTTTTCAATCGCCGCGCCGGTGTCAACGCCGATGGCCGCGTAACGTCTTTTTGCTTCCTCGTAACTCATGCTTCTTCTCCTCCGTTTTTAATCTGGATCATTATATTCCCAAGCGCGGTCGCTTCAATCGGCAGCGCGATGACTTCCTTGCCTGTGGCTTCCGCCGTCAGCCGGTTCAGGTATTTGTTTTTGGCTCCGCCGCCCACAATATACAGTCTGCGGTACTGCTTTCCGGTATTCCGCTCAATGTCCTCAATTGCCCGGCGGTAGCCCTCCGCCAGGGACCGGTATGCGCACCGGAAATAGCCGGCGGTGCATTTCGGCGGATGCGGCAGCTTTGCGTCAAAGGCAGCCTTCATACTCTCCGGCGCCAGGAAAACCAGATCGTTCACATCCACCAGATGGTCAAAGTGGTTTTCTTCCGCCTCCGCCGTGATCTCATTCCAGGGCTTGTCCGGGCACAGTTCACTGCGCAGCCGGTTTGCCAGCCACATACCCATGATGTTTTTCTGGTAGCGGTTGTAACCCACACCGCCCTCATTGGAATAATTGGAGGCTTCGCTGCCCTCATCCGTCAGAGGCTTCGGTGTCTTAACCCCCAGCAGGGACCAGGTGCCGGAAGAAATGTACAGCTCGTTCCCTTCCATGGGAATCCCTTCCACCGCGCTACCGGTATCGTGGGTGGCGCAGAGCATTACCTTGATTCCCTTGTATTCGCCGATCACGGTGCCCGGCCGCTGCAGGGGATGAAAAAGCTTTCCGGGCAGATCCAGAGCCCGGATGATCTCCGGGTCGTATTCGCCGGTCTCCGCGCTGATCATGCCGCCGGTGGTGGCATTGGTATACTCATGGCTTTTGACGCCACAGAGCCTGTACATCAGGTACTCCGGCATCATCAGAAAATCGCTGGCCTCCTCCAGCCGTCCCGCCAGTTTGTCAGCATACAGCTGATAGACAGTGTTGAAGGTCTGGAACTGGATTCCGGTCCGCCGGTAAAGCCCGGAAAAACTGATTCTCTCATGCACTTTGGGAATCACATTCTCCGTCCGGCTATCCCGGTAGGCATAGCAGGGCAGAATGGGTTCCTCCCCCTTCAGCAGCACATAATCCACGCCCCAGGTGTCCACGGACAGGCTTTCGATTGCCGGGCAGGCCCTGAGTGCTTCATCAATACCGGTCCGGACGTGATGCTCCAGCGCGGCGATATCCCAGGTCAGGTGTCCGTCCTGTTCAGTAACGCCGTTCGGAAAACGGTAGACCTCCTCCGTTTTCAGTTCCCCGTCTTCCTGCCAGCCGATAATATGCCGTCCCGAGGACGCGCCGATGTCAATGGCCAGGTATTTCTTCATACGCTTGTTCCTTCTGTTTCCGTCATCAGGGTCCGTCCATAGCGAAAACGCCCGGAAGGCTTCCGGGCGGTTTTCGGACGGTGTCCTTATGGCTGTTTTCCGATATAAGCCAGGATGCCGCCGTCCACATACAGAATATGGCCGTTCACAAAGTTGCTGGCGTCAGAGGCCAGGAACACGGCGGGGCCCTGCAGATCCTCCGGGGTTCCCCAGCGGGCGGCGGGCGTCTTGGCAATAATGAACTGATCAAAGGGATGGCGGCTGCCGTCCGGCTGTTTTTCCCGCAGCGGCGCCGTCTGGGGCGTGGCAATATAGCCCGGTCCGATGCCGTTGCACTGGATATTATGCTCACCGTATTCGGAGCAGATATTCCGGGTCAGCATCTTCAGGCCGCCCTTGGCTGCCGCATAGGCGGAAACGGTCTCCCGGCCCAGCTCGCTCATCATGCTGCAGATGTTGATGATTTTCCCGTGTCCCTTGCGGATCATGGAGGGAATGACCGCCTTGGCGCAGATGAACGGCGCGTTCAGGTCCACGTCGATCACCTTCCGGAATTCCTCCGCGCTCATTTCAATCATGGGAATCCGGCGGATAATACCGGCATTGTTGACCAGGATGTCAATCACGCCGATTTCGGTCTCAATCTTCTTCACCAGAGCCTGAACCGCTTCCTCGCTGGTCACGTCGCAGACATAGCCCTTCGCGTCAATGCCTTTTTCAGCATAGGACTTCAGGCCCCTGTCCACCAGTTCCTGGTTGATATCGTTGAACACAATAGTTGCCCCCGCCGCAGCATAGGCTTCCGCGATGGCAAATCCGATTCCGTAGCTGGCGCCCGTAATCCAGGCAACCTTGCCCTTCAGGCTGAAACTGTTCATATCCATTGCCACCCGATCTCCTTTATTTCAGTTCTGTTGTCGGAATATTGTCCATGTCGTCAAAGGCCTGGTTTTCTCCGCCCATGGCCCAGATAAACGTGTAGTTGCTGGTACCTGCGCCGGCGTGAATGGACCAGGAGGGAGAAATGACCGCCTGTTCATTCTGCATGACGATATGACGGGTTTCCTGTCCTTCGCCCATCATGTGGAACACCACATTGTCCTTGGGCACTTCAAAGTAGAAATACACTTCCATCCGGCGCTCATGGGTATGGGCGGGCATCGTATTCCAGACGCTGCCGGTTTCCAGCACGGTCATGCCCATGCTCAGCTGGCAGGTCTTCAGTACGGAGGGATGGATGAACTGGTTGATCACCCGTTTGTTGCTGGTTGCAGCGTCTCCGCAGGGCTTTTTCGCCGCGTCGGCAATCTTGATCAGCTTGTTCTCATAGCTGCAGTGAGCCGGTGCGGAAACAATGTAGAACTTTGCGGGAGCGGCGGGGTCCGCGCTCTCGAAGTACACTTCCTTTGCACCCCGGGTCAGGTACAGGCAGTCCTTATAGCCCAGCACATACAGTTTGCCGTCCGCGATCACCCTGCCGGGGCCGCCCACATTGAACATGCCGCATTCCCGGCGTTCCAGGAAGTATTCCGTGCCGAAGTTGTGCCAGATATCGATGCCCTTGTCAATGGAAACCTTCTCGTTCACCGGCATCACGCCCAGCGTCACCATCCGGTCCACATGGCTGTAGACAGCTGTGACCTGATCCTCCACAAACAGCTTTTCGATCAGGAACTCCTTCCGGACTTCCTCCGTCGTATAGCGTTTAAAATCCTTCTGATTGCAGCTGTACCGAATGTCCATACCCTTATCCTCCATTATTTCTGTCGTTGAATGTATCCCTGCCGGGAAAAAGCTTCCGCTTCATTCCTGTAATCCGTCAAGTTTTTCCCACCTTTTTCTGAACCAGTGAGCCGCCATTTTCGGCCGCCGATCCCGGGTAAACAGGCCTTTCCGGTTGCCTCCCGCGCGCATGGGGCCCTGGCAGGTGGCGAAATCCGCGAAATTCCAGGGCATCTCTCCGATTACAAAGTCCCGTTCATCCAGGCATTCGCTCATCGTCTCATAGAAAGCCACCTGGTATTCCTCCGTGAACATCTCTGCCACCGCTCCGTGCAGTCCGGCGATCGTATCGGCTCCGTATTCGGAAAGAATAACCGGTTTATGCTGTTTTTCCCACCAGTCCAGTTCCTCCCGGAACGCGTATTTCGCGGCTTCCAGGTCACCGGACAAATTATACCACCCGTAATACCGGTTGATCAACACAACATCCATGCTGCAGATGACTTTATCCCTGTCATACCGGTTCTGGCAGCCGACCACGGTCACCGGCCGGTTCTGCGGATCCGTCCGGTGCGCCGCCTCATACAGCGTCTGCCAGTATTCGTATGCCCGATCCGGATAGGTGTCCGTATCCGGCTCATTGCCCAGGCTCCACATCACCACACAGGGATGGTTTTTATCCCGGGCAATCATATCCTTCAATACCTCAAGATGATAATCCGCCAGATTCCATCCGTACTGTTCATCCGCCCAGATTCCCACTGCGGGCGTTTCATCCACAATCACGATGCCTTCCCGGTCGCACAGCTGGTACATTTCCTCCGCGTAGGGATAATGGCTGGTCCGGAAGCAGTTGGCGTTCAGCCAGTGATACAGGTTGATATCCGTCACGTTCAGGCAGGGATCTGTTCCCCGGCCGTGAAAGGGACTGTCCTCATGCTTGCAGGGACCGTGGAAGCGGAAAGGCTTCCCGTTGATCAGAAAGCGGGTGCCCTCCACCCGGATTTCCCGGATTCCGAAGGGCAGTTCATATAGGTCTTCCCCGAAGGTAATCCTGGCGGTATACAGGTACGGCGTCCCCGGCCACGGTTCCCACAGACGGGGCTGCGGAATACGCAGCATCCCTTCCCTGCCCTCGCCCCGGGCCGCTGTCCGTCCCTCCGCGTCCAGGATCTCAATCCCGACCGGCGCTTCCCCGCCCGCGGTTTCCACGCTGAAGCGCACCGTTCCGTCCGTGGAGGGAACCAGGGTGATGTCCCGGATATATGTTTTCGGCGTCGCTGTCAGCCTCACCGGCCGCTGAATCCCGGTATAGTTGAAAAAGTCAAAGGCCGGGCGGTTGATTCCCCGTTCCTGCTGCAGCCGTTTGCCGGCTTCCACCGCCGGAATTCCGGGATTGTCGGAACCGAAAAAGGCGGTTTCCCCTTCTGTTCCCACCGGCAGGGTACTGTGGCTGATCCGGTTGTCCGCCTCCACAGTCAGTTCCGCCGTTTCTCCCGGTGCCAGCAGGCCGTCCAGTTCTACCTCAAAGGGCAGAAATCCGCCCCGGTGTGCAGCAATTTCCCTGCCGTTCAGCAGGATCCGGGCGCTGTGAGCCACCGCGTCAAAGCGCAGGCATACGCGCATGCCCCTCCATCCGGCGGGAACAGTGATCTTCCGGCGGTATTCCACGGTTCCGGCCCGGTTCCGGTAATCCGGATCCGGGTTCTGATCGTTGTAGGAGGCGGGCACCGCAATGGGTTTCCATCCTTCATCCCCCCGGAAACGGAAATCCCAGATTCCGCCCAGGTCCAGCGCCATCCGGGAGGCGTTGTTCTGCGGATACAGCGTGTTCATGATCCTTCTCCTTCGTTTCCTGCGTCAGCTCCATAGCTCCGGATCCCTGCCGCAGAGCTTCATCAGTGCCTCCACCAGGAAATAGTCTCCGTATACGATGTTTGTGTGCCGGCCGGCCCCGTCGTCATGGTAACTGGCAGTGCAGTGGGTCAGGATGCCGCAGCGGTTTTCCCCCCAGTCGGCGCAGTGTTCCAGCAGTCCGTCCGCCAGCTTTCCGGCATGGTGTTTCCAGTTCTCTTCTCCGGTGATCGCCGCCAGCTCCTGCAGGCCGCAGGCTGCAATCGCGCCGGCAATATTGTCAATCCGTTCCTCCCCCGCCGGCTGGCAGAAGTCACAGTCGGTCAGCCCGTCCGGCCGGATGCGGGAAACGAAATTCCCCGCGATTTTTTTCGCCGCTTCCAGGTACCGTTTTTCTCCCAGGTGGCGGTATGCCAGCGCGAACCCGTACAGGCCCCAGGCCTGTCCGCGGCTCCACTGGGTCCCGAGGGCATAGCCCTGTCCCGCGTGTTCCCGGATCCGTTTCCCGGTTTCCGGATCAAACTCAATGATATGGCTCACAGATCCGTCTTCCCGCAGGAATTCCCTCAGCGTCGTGTCGGCATGGGCTTTCGCCACCAGCCTGAACCGCGGATCCTGTGTATCCCGGCTGGCACGGTACAGCAGCGCCAGGTTCATCATACAGTCGATGATGGCAAATCCCGTCCGTTCCGGCTCGTTCCACGCCCGGATAAACCCGGTGGGATTGAACCGGCCCATCAGCAGGGACGCCGCATGCAGCAGATCCGTTTCCGCCTGCTGGTTCCCCGTCAGCTTTGCGTCCGCGCCGCAGGACAGCAGGTACATGAATCCCACATCATGGTTCAGCAGGCGGTAGCTGCGGAATTCCTCCGTCAGCAGTTTTTCGGCCCGGCACGCTTCCTGCCGGAAGAAACCGTCCTCCGTCAGAACCCACAGCTGCCACATCAGTCCCGGCCAGAATCCGCCGGTCCACCAGCTGTTTCCGTCATAGGGACTGGCGATCCATTCGCCCTTCGCGCTCTGGTATGGAAGGATCCCGGCTTCAGCGGCTTTTTCCGCGGTTTTCCGGTATTTTCCGGCAATCCTGTTCAGCGCTGCTTCATAACGATCCTGCAAGCTTTCTTACCTCCTCCGGTATCCTGTCAGGCAGATTGTTCCCTGCGTCAGCGAATACCGCGCATACGAGTCTGTGTTCTCCAGGTTCCATCCGGCTGTGCAGCGTCGGCAGCACACACCGCGGTTCCATCAGGTTTGTATTGGGCTCGGTCTGGATAACCTCACCGCCCGTATAACCCTCCAGGGCGTAAATGGCGCTCGTTCCCCGTTCGCCGGCGGCTGTTGCCCGTCCTTCGTCCGCTTCCGCTGCCGTGCTGATCCGGTCACAGGGCCTGGCGCCCGCCCAGTCTCTGGGAACGGAAAACGCCCCTTCCGCCGCCTCAAGGGCGGTTTCCGTACGGATCACATGCTTCCGCACATGCCATTGTCCCGCGGGTGCAATCACCGTATCAATCATCACACCGTTCATCGGGGACCAGGTAAAGGATATCCGGTCTTCCTCCAGCCGGTATTGTTCACAGCCGCTGCGCACATGCCACAGGTCCCGGCCTTCCGCCCGGACTGCCAGCATGCTGTCATACGCGCCGCGGTTCAGCGCGGATTCCTCCTTGGCCACCGAAAACGCGAACTGCGTGGAATACGCGAACTTTTCGTATTTCTCATCCTCGTGCATATGCTCCCAGGCATGGTTTCCCGCCGTATAGGCCACCACCTGCCGGTTTTCCGGATCCCGGGTCAGCAGCAGCCGCACCTGGGGATCCAGGAAGCGTTCCGGCGGCAGATATTCCTCCTCCGCCGCCTGCCAGAAGGGATGGTCTTCCGGCAGGGCCAGAACCCAGAAAGTTTTCAGGGCCCAGTAGGGAGAGCCCTGCGCGTTGTATCCTTCCGCCGCGCACAGATTGGGATAACCGTACCCCACCGTCAGCGCCCCGCCCCGGTCAAAGATCGGTCGTCTCAACCAGAACCGCAGGTTGTTCAGCAGCAGGTGTTTCATCTGTCCGGCGCTCAGCTCCCCGCATTCCACTCCCGCGAAAGCCATAGCTGCCCAGAAGGAGCTCTGGCAGAAACGGTAGGTCAGGCTGCGTCCGTAGGGCAGTCCTCTTCCCTCCCGGTCAAACCAGCAGGCGAACCGGGGAGCAATCAGCGCCGCCCTTTCCCGGATCCGTGCGCACCGTTCCGGATCCTCCCGGTCCATCACCGCCGCGTACAGCAGGCTGTAAAAATGGAATCCCCACAGCGTATAGTAGTCCCGCTTGGTCGGATAATCAAAGTACCAGCCGTCCGCTGTATAGTGGCTTTCCATCAGGTCCATATCTTCCTGCATCCGGACTTCATCCACCGGCAGTCCGTTTTTCCGGAAGCCGATATTCACCAGGATCCGGAAAAAACGCCAGTTGTTTTTCGGCATATCATGCAGGTTGATCTGGTTCAGCCAGTCATACAGGTGCTTCCGCTGTTCCCCGTTCAGCGGATTCCAGAAGTGTTCCGGCGCGAAGCACAGTCCGCAGCCGATCACCGCCATTTCCACCATCCGCTGGTCAAAAGGACGAATCTCTCCCCAGTATTCCTCATGGTCCGGATCGGTTCCGTGGATCATTCCTTCCAGCCACAGCGGCCAGAGTTCCTCTGCCTCCGGGCATTTCCCCGCCAGCATCGGCACCAGCGCCCATAAGGCCCGGCTCCAGCATTCCATCCCGGCCACGTCCTCCGCATAATGGGCAGACCCCTGGCTGACATAAATCCGGGCCTTTCCCGGTGTCATGCAGGACACCAGCGGCTTCAGGATTTCCGCTGCCGCCCGCCTCAGTTCCTGCCGTGTGCGCAGGGACCGGTATGCCTCGTTCATTGCTTAAGCCTCCCGATCGTTTGCCGAAAACTCAAATGTCATGCGGAACACGTCCGCTTTTTTACTCTTCAGTCTGACCCGCCACAGGCTTCCCGGCCAGTTGCGGGCCATTCTTGCGTCCGTTACCGGTTTTTCCTCCGCCGTAAACGTCAGCTCCTCCGGGCAGCGGATCCGCAGTTTCCCGGCGGTGACCGATCCTTTTTCCCACTTTGGTTCATTCCGCAGCAGGAATACCCAGGTCACTACCTCCGCGGTCCGCAGCTTTCCTTCATCTGTCAGCCGCAGCCCCTCCGGTGTCAGTGCAAAGCGCCGTTTCAGCTGCAGTACGCCTGCTTCCTGTTCATAGGTGTCCTGCAGTTCCAGCTCCATGCCGTCCGGGGTGCAGATCACGTTCCGCGCGGCATGTGCCCTGCCTTCCTTCTGTTCCCGGCTGCCGATCATCGGCAGGTTATGCCATCCGGCCTGGATGTTCCACAGCGTATAGCGTTCTTCAGAAAAGGTTTTGGCGGTATAGATCATGTTTCCCGCGTCCACTACAACCGGTTCCCCGTCCTGTGTCAGGATGAAGGAGCCCACGTCGTTATGGTTATGGTTTTCCCCGTTATGACCGCCCTTGCAGGCCAGGGTCCACGGACCCCGCCGGAGCTTCCGCACCTGCAGGTCCGGCAGCCAGCTGTCTCCGATTGCCCCGGCAGTTTCGTTCTTTTCTCCGGCCGCAGCATGGAACACCAGATCCAGCACCCGGGTCAGATGCGGCACGTCGTTCAGCTGATCAGCGGCCGTTCCGCGCATCCGTGTCCCCAGCGCCGTCAGAGCCGGATCTTCCAGCATCCGTCCTGCCGTTTCCAGTCTTTCCCCGCTGATGAACGTTCTGGCGTCGCAGTCCGCGAAATTGACAAACCATCCGTTTCCCAGCTCCGCGGTCAGCGGGAACCGCAGGATGTTCCGGATTTTATGGTTTTCCCTGAAGGACATCTGCCCGCCCGTAATTCTTTCCAGGATCGTCAGGCAGTCCAGCAGCGCCCCGCCGGCCATATTCCAGTAGCCCGCGCCTTCATCGCAGCCGCCGTCCTCCGGCAGAATGCCCACGTAGCGGTCCAGCATTCCGCACGCCCGGGTAAGGAGCGCCGCCAGGTTATGCCGGGGCATAGCGTCCAGCACGGCACAGACCATGATATTGGAAAGGATCCACGGAGTCCAGTTATTCAGGTCCTTCCGCCGGAATCCCATCCACCAGAAATCATCTGTAGCCATAAACGGGCGAAGAATCCGCCGGCGGATTTCCTCCCGGATTCGTTTCCGGATCAGCGGTGATACCTCGTCCAGCCTTTTCCCCAGCAGGGAAGCTGTCAGCGCCAGGATCATTCCCGTCTGGGCGCTGAACAGGTCGATATACGGTTTCCGGATATCCGGCAGCGGGTATTCCGAAGCCTTCGGTGCTCCGGGAATCGGATTGATGTTGTGGGCGCTGATCACCCAGCTGCTTTCTTCGCACAGATGCCAGACCCCGTTCACCACGTCTTCCGTGTCCGTGTCCGGAAACGCGCAGCACAGCAGCACCGCAGCGCAGAGCTTCCTGCGGCGGGTGAAATACGGTTTTTCATCTGCCTGCCGGTCTCCGGTCCGGGCAAAGGCCAGGAAACCGGACGCGCTGCGTTCCGGGTATGGTATCTTCCCGTACCGGTCTCCCATCTCCCGGATCTCCTGCCGGTATTTCTCCGGTATGGCGTCCCACGCGTTTCGGTTTTCCGCCGGCGGATACATTTCCCGCGTTCCGCTCCGCAGCAAATCCTCCATGGGATGCTTCTGTAAAAACTCAGCAAACATCTTCCTGTTTATCCCTTCAGTCCGGATGTGGCAATGCCCTCAATAAAATACCGCTGCAGGCACAGGAATACAACCGAAACCGGAAGCAGCGAGCAGAGGGACGCCGCCATGATCAGGTGGTAATCACTGGAGTTTTCCTGGATAAACCGTCTCAGGCCCACCTGGACCGTCTTGTTGACGTCCCTTGTCAGGTAAATCATCGGCCCCATGTAGTCATTCCAGGTATTGACGAAAGTGAAAATCACCAGCGTTGCGATGGCCGCCTTGGAAAGGGGCAGCATGATCCGGGCCCAGATGCCGTATTCGCTCAGCCCGTCCAGCCTTGCCGCCTCGCACAGTTCCGTGGGAATGGAACGGTAGAACTGCCGCATCAGGAAGACGCCGAAGGCGGAGAACGCCTGCAGCACCACCATCGCCCACAGGGTGTCATACAGTCCCATGGACCGCATCATAATGAACTGGGGCAGCATGTAGGCCTGCCACGGCACCGCGATCGTGCCGATGTAGCAAAGGAACAGCGCGTCCCGCCCGCGGAAATTCAGCTTCGCGAACGCGTAGGCCGCGAAGGAGGAGGTCAGCGTCTGCAGGATTGTCACCACAATCGCGATGAACGCGGTGTTCTTGAAATAGGTCACCAGCGGTACCTTCTGCCAGATCAGGGAGTAGTTCTCCCAGTGGAAGGTTTCCGGAATCCAGCGCATCGGGAAGGCAAAGACTTCCCGGTCCAGTTTCAGGGAGGAGGAGATCATCCATACGAACGGAATCAGGGTGAAAGCCGCCAGGGCAATCAGCAGGATCCAGATCACTGTCCTCAGGATCCTGCGCAGGGTCGGGTTATCCTTCCGGATTTCCCTGCTGTGAATGGCCGTTTCCATGTTGTCGCTCCTCCTTTCTCAGTCATTCGAGAATTTCTTCTCGGAACCGAACTGGATAATGGTAACCAGCAGTACGATCACCAGCAGCACCATGGAGATGGCGCTGGCCTGGCCGTAGCGGACTTTGATGAACGCCTCGTCGTAGATGTAGGTCACCAGCATCTTGGTGGCCCTGCCGGGACCGCCGTCCGTCATGATGGCCACCACGTCATAGATCTTGAAGCAGGAGATCACCATCATCACGGAAACAAAGAAGGTAGTCGGCTTCAGCTGGGGCAGCGTCACATGCCAGAACTGCTGCCATTTGTTGGCGCCGTCCACGGTGGCAGCCTCCATCAGCTCCCGCGGAATTCCCTGCAGCGCCGCAAGGTACAGCACCATATAGTAGCCCATGTTCCGCCAGACGCTGACCAGGATAATGGACCAGATGGCCATGGAGCTGTCCGCTGTCCATCCCTTGTTGAAGTTGATGCCCAGCGCCATGATAATCTGGTTCACCGGTCCGTCCTTCATCAGCATGAAGGACCAGCAGACGCAGATGGCTACCATGGAGGAAACATAGGGGAAGAAGAAGACGGTCCGGAAGAATACCGCTCCCCTGATCTTGTTCAGCAGTAGCGCCAGCGCCAGCGCGCAGACAATTGTCAGCGGCACGGTAACCACGGTGTAGTACACCGTGTTTTTCAGTGCGATACCCAGGTCTGCCCGGTTGAAGAAGTAGCTGATTCCCTTCTCCGCAACCTTTTTCGTGGCAAAGATCGTGGCGTAGTTGTCCAGTCCCACAAACTTCAGCTTGGAGATATCCCCGCCGTTCCACTCAAACAGTGACAGGGCGATCGCGCAGATCACCGGCACCAGGGTAAAAACCGCGAACCCGATAAAGTTCGGTGCCAGAAAAGAGTACGCCACCAGCGTATTCTTCCTCTCCAGTTTTCCCATCCGGTACCGTACCTTTTTCACTTCAGCCTGGCTCATTTGTCATCGCATCCTTTCCCTGTCCTGAAAAAGGCAGGGAAGGCAAGCAGCCTTCCCTGCCTGGGAATCACAGAAACTGTCAGTATTATTCGAACAGTTCAGCCACCCGTTCATTCATTTCTTCAATGCCCTCTTCAGGGGTGATTTCACGGGCCATGATCAGGCTGTGTTCTTCGTTCACGATGGTCTTGATGTCAGCGACCTTCTCAGCCACCGGCCACTCCATGGCCACAGCGGCGGGCAGCAGCGCGCCCTTGCTGGTTTCGTCAGCCGGGAATCCCGCGACGGAAGCCATGCTGGCAGCAACTTCTTCGGAAACCCATGCGGGACGGGCACCGACGGAAGCGGTAGCCTTGGCGCCTTCCACGCCGCCCAGCCAGGAGATGTACTCCCAGGCCAGATCCTTCTTCTCGGACTTGGCGTTGATCATCGCGCCGGTCAGGTTGCCGAAGGAAGAGCCGGCAGCCACGCCTTCAGCGTGCGGTACAGCGGTGATGCCCCAGTTGAAGCTGCATTCACCGTCGTTGATCTTCTGAATCAGGGTAGAAACGTACCAGTAGCCCATCGGCATCATGGCAACATTGCCGTTGGCGAAAGCCGCGGAATAGTGCAGGCCGGAGGCCTTCAGATCCGCGAAGCTCATGCAGGCGCCGGAGTCTTCCAGATCCTGATACAGCTTGTAGAAGTAGAGCAGGTCGTCATAGTTTCCGTCTGCCAGGGTGTTCACGCCGTCGCACACCGCCCAGTTCGCCACGGCGGACAGCCAGGTGTGATAGTGGGTTCCGTAGATGCCCTTGTCCTTGTCGGTCAGCTTCTTGGCCAGCTCGGCGTACTGATCCCAGGTCATGTCGTTGGTGGGCAGTTCCACGCCGGCAGCGTCAAACAGATCCTTGTTGTAGAACAGCACCCAGAAGTCGCTGCGGAACGGAATGGCGTACTGCACGCCGTCCACCGCGTAGTTCTTCTCGGTTCCGACGAATCCGGACATGTCATAGCCGGTGGTGTCCAGCGGGGCTGCGAAGCCCTGGGCCTGCCAGTTGATCAGGTTGTCGATTTCCTTGATCATGAACACGTCGCTGGCGTCTCCGCCTTCCAGCATGGTCGTGGTCTTCACAGCGTAGTCCTGGGAAGCAACGTCCACATACTCGATGGTCACGCCGGGATGGGATTCTTCAAAAGCATTCTTCTGGGCGTCCAGATAGGGGGTGGTGGTGGCGTCCCAGGTCACCACGGTCAGCACCTGGTCTTCAGCCAGGGCGGGTACCGCCAGCAGTGAAATCATCATCACCGCAGCCAGCAGCACAGACAGGATTTTCTTCATGGATGGTTCCTCCTCTATAGCATTTGTCCGGGAAATGTTACCGGTTACACGACGGAAGGTCCATTGATTGCATGTTCCTGTGCCGTATTGCCGCGTCTTTCCCTGAATTTGTCTTTATTCTATGGTTTATAACCCTTTTTGTCAAGTATTTCTCCAAAAGTTTTCCCACTGAATTCAGACAAATTTTATGTTACCGGTAACATTTTCTCTTGTTTTTTCCGCCCTGCCGTGCTATAGTATCCGCAGAAAAAGACCCGTCAGGAGAGAAACTGCCATGAACCGAAAAGCCACGATCTATGATATTGCCCGGGAGGCCGGCGTTTCCACCGCCACGGTCACCCGCGTTGTCCGCCGGGATCCGCATGTAAAGGAAGCAACCCGTCTGAAGGTGCAGCAGATCATCGATGCCCATGCTTATACGCCCAGCGTCTCCGCCCAGAACCTGGAGGGCGGTGGCAGCCGCACCCTGGCCGTGGTACTCCCCGTGGTATCCAACCTGTATTTCAACCGGATCTTTGACGCGGCCTACTGGGAAGCTGAAAAAAGCGGATGCAGCGTCCGCCTCTTCCAGACCATGGAAAACCAGGCCATCTCTCCTGAAATTGTCAGTGAACTGCTCCGCTGCCGCATGGACGGCGTTCTGTTTGCGGGAAGCATCTGGTCCGCAGACCGGGGCGACCTGAACAGCGCCCTGCAGAAGCTCGGCCGTTATATGCCGGTTGCTACCATCTGCCCGCCGGACGTTTCCCTGGAATGTATCTGCATCCAGAGCGATCTGGTCAACTGCTCCCGCCTGCCCGTACGCCATCTGCATACGCTGGGTCACCGGCGTATTGCCTTCCTTGGCGGCTCCATGCACAGCAAGGATACCTCCCGCCGGGGCGTCGGCTTCCTGGAACAGCTCCGCCAGATGGATCTGCCGGATGATCCTGCCTATCATGTGGATGCCGGCTATGATATGGAAAGCGGTGAGCGGGCTGTCCTGCGGATGCTGTCCGGTCTGGATCGCAGCCGCTGGCCCACTGCCATTATCACCTTCAACGATCTGGTTGCCCTCGGTGTGATGAAGCAGCTGAAAAAAATGGGTCTGTCCCTCCCGCAGGATATGGCCATCATCGGCTGCGACAACCAGTTCTTCTGCGCCTATACAGACCCGTCCCTCACCTCTGTGGATCTCCACCCGGAGGAAATGGCCCAGAGCGCCGTCCGGGAACTGCTCCTGGCCCGGGAATCTTCTTCCCGTTCCTTTGCCATGATCCGGGAAGCTACCCTGGTCGTCCGGGAAAGCTGCGGTGCGCAGCTGGGTTTCCGCAAATTCTGATTCTGGAGGAATCCGTCTTATGATTACTGTTCTTGTCCGGTCCGCCGACGGCACCGTTCTGGCCTCCGCCGCCCATCCGGAGGAAGTGCTTCTTTCCGTGGACCGTGTCTATCAGCCGGGAGACGTGATCCTGATTTCCGGCGCCCGGAATCTCCGGGTGCAGATGGATCAGTCTCTGCCTTCCGGGGAGGTTTACCTTCCGGAGGGAACCATGACCTGGGTCGTTCCTGCCGGGGAGCACCGCCTGGCCTACGCGCCCGGCCTGTTTGACGCCCCGCGTCACATCATCTCCGCGAAAGCCCTTTCAGCGGATGACCTTGCCCGTTTCCGCGTGCTCTCCTGCAACCCGGCGGATCTGCGGGGAGATACGGATTTTTATCCCCACTGCACCGCCAATGTGGAAACCAGGAATGAGGCCTGTTTCTGCGCCCGGAATGTGATTGACGGTCTTCGTCTGAACACTTTCCACGGGGAGTGGCCGTTCCAGAGCTGGGGTATCGGCGCCCGGGAAGACGCCTGGTGCCTGCTGGACCTGGGTCGTCCGGTCATCGCCGAAAAAATGGCCCTGACACTCCGGGCCGATTTCCCGCATGACGCCTACTGGACCTCCGGCCATGCCGTCCTGTCAGACGGGACCGAGCTGTCCTTTGACCTGCTGAAAACCGGAGATCGCCAGTGGATTGATCTGGGAAACCGGACCGTCCGCTGGCTCCGTCTGGAACGACTGGTCAAAAGCGACGATCCTTCCGCCTTCCCCGCCCTGCGCCAGTGGGAAGTCATCGGCAGAGATCTGTAAGCGGGGATTCTCTCCGCAGGCAATCGCCGTTCAGTCCCACAGCGGAGAAAAATGCTTGTATTCAAAATCCCGGATGGCCGCATGGTCCGGATCATTCAGATGATCCCGCATATAGTTGGCCATCGTTTTCTGTTCCTCCGGGTCGATTTCATCGTAGCGATGGATCACCACGTTTCCGGCAGCCTCCTCCCGGAGGATTTCCGGATAAACGTCCCGGACACGTTCCCGCAGGATAACGGGCACATCTGTGTGACTTTCCCAGATGTGCCCTTTTGTATTTTGCAGATCCGGCAGAACAGCCGGCTGATAAAGAAAGCCTTCCTTTCCCTCATACATGACCTTCAGCTGATCGGGAAAGCGTTCAAAATAATGCAGTTTCCCGTCTTCCCGAAGCCCCATGGTCACCAGGTTTTCCTCCCGGCTTCTGCAGCAGACCAGGGCGTAGACCCGGTCCGTTGTAAAGTAGGCCACCCGGCTCCCGTCTGCATGGGATTTCGCGTTGGCCAGGATGGTATCCAGATTCCCGATCACACTGCCGTGGTAAAAGACCTCTTCCTGCTTCAAAACAAATCCTCCGTTCTTTCCGCGCGTCCGCACCTTTTTTGTCTTTCCTCCCGGATCTGCCGCTCAATCAGAAATACATACCGTTCCGTCAGTTCGCGCAGTCTGTCCGCGGAAAACGTCTCCTGCAAAGCCTGTCTTCTGGTTCCCCGCATAAAGTTCAGGAACTGCCGCTGCAGATCTGCGAATTCTGCTGCCAGGGCAGTTTCTCCTGCCAGCTTCAGCATGCTGATTCCGTCCAGAAGCAGCGGCCGGAACAGGCTGTCTGTCACCGCGTCATAGTCATCCGGATCATGTTTTTCCGCTGTGAAGGCGGTAATGGCGGCACAGTTTTCCCGGATCACCCGGACGGACGTCTGCAGAAGCGGAAGAATTTCCCGTTCTTCCGGTTCAGCGGCGGCAACCCTCCCCACGGTCGCCTCTTCTTCCGTCCGGCAAAGCAATTCCTCCTCCTTCAGTGAAAGCCGGTCAGGTTCGGCGCTGCCTTCACGGACAGGGTTAATAAAGTGGTACGCTCCGTCATATCCCGTAAACACAACAGCATGTTTTCCGGAGTCCGTCCGGATCCCGACCATCGCCGGGATGTGCCCGCGGAGAAAAACGCAGAGTTTATCCCGGGAAACCCGTTCTTCCTTCATCCTGTATCCCCGGGGCGCCAGCCACAGATCAAACCATTTCGCTCCCTGCAGCATAGGACCGGAAATGAACGCCCCGTCCTCTCCGGCAAACAGCCACGGCAGCTTCATCTCCAACGCGATCCGGTAATCTTCCGTATCCGTCCCGTGATATTCCATCATTGCGGCCAGCGCTGTATAGGAACAGGACGCTTTGAAATGCATATACTTCATATCAGCCCCACCTTCCGCGGGAAGTGCTGTCAGTATAGGAAACCCGGATCCAAAAAACAAGACTGGAAATGCAGCCGGTTTTCAGGTATAATAATTACAGAAAAACGGCGGCGGAGAAGCACTCCGCCGCGGTTCATTATGTACATCCTTCCGGATGGATTCAGTCAAAGGTTTCCTCCGGCAGGTCATCCAGGGAAATGGTCGTATGATCAAACCGTTTCCACCCGGTCCACAGCACCCGGATTTCCCCGTGATAGGGAATCTCGCACTTGACCCACCAGATTTTGTTCCGCTTGTCCCAGGCCTTGGACAACACCTTAATCCACTGATTTTTCACGCTGTAGGTGCCGCCGCTCTCATACTGGGTTCCGGGGCCGGTCCGGGTCGCCAGTTTGTCAACGGTCAGGCCCATCACCCCGTCATTTTGGATTTCAGGCTTCGCGATCCCGGAAGTCCCGCTTCCGTTCACGATCGCCGCGGCACCCTCCCAGTCCAGCGTGAAGCCGTAGCGGCTGATGTCTTCTGTTGTGTAAGTGGAAAGCGTCATTGTCCTGCCGGCCCGCATTGTCCCGAGCGCCGCGGCATATTCACTGTAGCTGATCAGGCTGCCGTTGTGCCAGAACAGGTCGTTTGCCTCGTTGGAATTATCGTATTCCGCCCGCAGGTAATTCAGCAGCGTATACTGGCCGAACGCGTTCCGCGTCAGCTGCAGAACCCAGGGCCATTCATACTCATCATATTCCAGCACCAGCGTTCCGCCGTTCGCTGAAGACAGATAGATATCAAAATTCATCCCCGCGTCATCGTATCCGATGCGCGTAATACCCGGCACATACAGAGCGCACCGGGTAGCCGTTCCGTCCGTGGAATAGATATACAGGTCGCCCCGCATCCCGTTCGCGTCTTCCATGAAGATCAGTTCCGGAATTCCGTCCCCGGTCATATCCGCCAGGAACACCGGCTTGCAGGGAACCTGCACCGTATAATCGTCAATGTAGTATTCAAGTGTCCGGGCCTGGTAGGCATGAATCGCATCAGAATGGCTGTTCAGGATCTGCATATATGCCTGCTGCCATGCGCCGGAGTAAATCTGCTGATCCGTGATCCGTCCGCCCGTTGCCACATAGCCGTCCGGCTCGGTCGCCTGCGCGGCTGCTGCGCACAGCATCAGCAGGAACAGGAATATGGAAAACACTCGCTTCATGTTCGTCACCTCCCGGGGTATGGTTGTTTTGTCAACTGCTTGCTCTGCCTGTCCTGGATATAATTATAAGGCATCCGGCCTCTTTCTGGCAAATCAGGGCGGTTTTCCCGCCTGCAGCGCTGCTCCCGGCAGCAAAAATCCCGGATCCTGTTCAGGATCCGGGTCTTTGTGTCTGAAGGGTCTGAATTCGTCAGTTATGCATTCTTTTTCTCAAACGCGAAATACTTATCCGCATTCCTGAAGCTGATATCCTTTACAATCTCCTTCAGGGTATTGAAATCTTCCGGATAGAAGCCTTCCTCCACCCATTCACCCAGGACGCGGCACAGGATGCGGCGGAAATACTCATGCCGGGGATAGCTCAGGAAGCTGCGGCTGTCCGTCAGCATGCCCACAAAGCCGGCCAGGTAGCCAAGGGCAGCCAGGCTCTTCAGCTGCTCGGTCATTCCATCAAAGTGATCATTGAACCACCAGGCGGAACCGTGCTGGATTTTGCCTACCGCTTCATCATTCTGGAAGCAGCCCAGGATGGTGTCGATCGCCGCGTTGTCATTGGTGTTCAGGCTGTACAGGATCGTCTTGGGCAGCGCTCCCGCTTCCTCCAGCGCGCCGAGGAAAGCCGCGGTTTCCGTGCTGGGGGCGGTGTTGTCCACACAGTCAAAGCCTGTATCCGGTCCCATGGCCCGGAAGGTCACAGGATTGTTGTCCCGGCGGCAGCCGTAATGCAGCTGCATCACCCAGCCCCGCTCACGGTATTCCGCTGCCATGGCCATCATGAAGGCGCATTTGAACTTTGCTTCCGCCTCAGCGTCCGGCAGTTTTCCTTCCAGCCGGGCTTTGAAAATCTGTTCGATCTCCTGCTCGTCCGCTGGCGCGTACATCACATAGTTCAGTCCATGGTCGCTCAACTTGCAGCCGTGGGCCGCGAAGAAGTCCAGCCGTACATGCAGGGCTTTTTTCAAGTCGGCAAAGGAAGCGATTTTCACTCCTGCCGCCTTTTCCAGCTGCGCGATGTATTCCGGCCAGGTTGCCTTTTCCAGATTCATCGCTTTGTCCGGACGCCAGGCCGGCAGCACCGTTACCGGGAAACTCTTGTCCCCCGCCAGCTTTTCATGCCATTCCAGCGTATCCGCCGGATCATCCGTGGTGCAAATGGTATCCACGTTGCTCATCATGATCAGGCCCCGGGCGGAATACCCTTCGCTCTGCAGCTTCGCGTTGGCCAGTTCCCATACTTCTCCGGCGGTTTCCTTGTTCAGGATACCCTCATAGCCGAAGAATCGGCGCAGCTCCAGATGGCTCCAGTGATACAGGGGATTGCCGACCGCCTTGCCAACAACCTCCGCGAACTTGTCAAACTTTTCCCGGTCGGAAGCGTCGCCGGTAATATACTTTTCCGGCACCCCGGCAGATCGCATCAGGCGCCACTTGTAGTGGTCCCCTCCCAGCCAGACCTGGGTAATGTTCTCATACCGGATATCCTCCCAGATTTCCCTGGGATTCAGGTGGCAGTGATAGTCAATGATCGGCTGTCCTTCCGCCGCTTCATGATACAGCTTTTTCGCCGCTTCCGTATTCAGCAGAAAATCTTTGTCCAGGAACATCTTCATTTACATTTCCTTCCTGCATAAGCGCACACAACATATAATTGTTAATTATTCATTGTTAATTTAATTATCTCTTTACTCTTGCACTGCCGTTCTTCATGATGGATTCCACTTCTTCCCTGCTGGCCATGCTGGTATCGCCGGGAGTGGTCATTGCCAGCGCGCCGTGGGCTGCGCCGTAATTCACGGCCAGTTCAGGATCGCCAGTAGTCATCAGGCCGTAGACCAGTCCGGAAGCGAAGGAATCGCCGCCGCCGACCCGGTCCAGGATCTCCAGGTTGTCATAAGCCTTCGACATATAGACTTTGCCGTCCGCCCAGCAGATCGCCTTCCAGTCGTTCACTGTGGCGGTCTTCACTGTCCGCAGCGTGGTGGCGATGGCCTTGAAGTTGGGATACTGTTTGGCCGCCTCCGCGATCATCTTGTAATAGCCGTCCAGGTTCAGTTCCTTCAGGTTGGCGTCGTTTCCTTCAATCTCAAGGCCCAGGCAGGCGGTGAAATCCTCCTCGTTGCCGATCATCACGTCCACGTATTTGGCGACTTCCCGGTTGACCTCGCGGGCTTTTTCCAGGCCACCGATGGCGGACCACATGGAGGGCCGGTAATTCAGGTCATAGGAAACCAGGGTGCCGTATTTCTTCGCGGTCTTGCATGCAGCGATCACGGTCTCGCAGCTCTGTTCGGACAGAGCCGCGTAGATTCCGCCGGTATGCAGCCACCGGACGCCCAGTTTGCCGAAAATGTAGTCGAAATCAAAGTCTTCCGGCGTAGCCTTGGAGATGGCGGTATTGGCGCGGTCAGAGCAGCCCACAGCGCCCCGGATGCCAAAGCCGCGTTCCGTGAAGTTGAGGCCGTTCCGGCAGATGCGGCCGATACCGTCCGTTTTTTTCCAGCAGATCAGGCTGGTATCCACGCCGCCCTGTTCAATCAGATCCTTCAGCAGCTTGCCGACTTCATTGTCCGCGAAAGCGGTCATCACGCCGGTCCTCAGTCCAAAGCACTTGTGCAGGCCCCGAACCACATTGTATTCGCCGCCGCCTTCCCATGCTTTGAATTCCCGTGCGGTACGGATCCGGCCTTCGCCGGGATCCAGGCGCAGCATGATTTCTCCCAGGGATACCGCGTCATAGCGGCACTCTTCAGCAGGTTTCAGATTAAGGTTCATGGTTTATTACCCCCTGATTTCTTTCACAATTTGCGCGGCTTCCCGCACGAGCTTCTCAATTTCATCAAACTGGCCTTCCTTCACCAGTTTGCCGCTTACCATCCAGCTTCCGCCGCAGGCGACAATCCGGTTATAAGCCAGGTAATCCCGCACATTCGCGGCGTTGATGCCGCCGGTGGGCATGAAGTTCAGTCCCACATAGGGTGCCGCCAGCGCCTTGATCATCTTCAGGCCGCCCGCCGGCTCCGCCGGGAAGAACTTCAGCACGTCCAGGTCAAACTGCAGCGCCGCCTCGATTTCCGTCGGGGTGCATACGCCGGGAGTCATCGGAACGCCCTTTTTCAGCACATGCTCTGTCACTTTCGGGTTAAATCCGGGGCTGACAATAAACGTGGCACCCGCGTCAATCGCGCGGTCCGCCTGTTCCGTGGTCAGCACCGTTCCCGCGCCGATGATCATTTCCGGGAAGGCTTTGGCCATTCTCCGGATGGATTCCTCGGCCGCCGCGGTCCGGAAGGTCACTTCCGCGCAGGGCAGTCCGCCCGCCATCAGCCGTTCGGCCAGCGGCAGCGCGTCCTCCGCACTGTCCAGAACCACCACCGGCACAATACCGATCTTCTGCAGTTTCTTCATCATTTCTGTCATATCCCCATTCTCCTCCCATTCCTGTTTAAACTGTTTCAGTTTCCGTTATATCCGGTAAAATAGCTTTTTCAATTCTTCATTCTTCATTTTTCATTCTTCATTGCTTTGATTTGAAAATCTTCAGATTATCAAATCAAAGCGTAATTCCCTTTTTAAAGATTGCCAGATCATGGAATCCGTTTTCCTCACCTTTGGTCTTTTCCCCGGAGGCTGTCCGGATCACCGTTTCCAGCAGTTCTTCTCCCAGTTCGTCCAGTGTCATACCCGCCAGCAGCCGTCCGGCGTCAAAATCGATCCAGTTCCGTTTCTTCTCAGCCAGCGGCGTATTGGAAGCGATCTTCACCGTTGGTACCGGACATCCGAAGGGAGTCCCCCTTCCCGTGGAAAACAGCACCATCTGCGCTCCGGAAACAGCCAGGGCAGTGGAGGCCACCAGGTCGTTTCCCGGCGCGGAAAGCAGGTTCAACCCGGCGTTTTCCGCATGTTCCCCGTATGCCAGCACTCCCGTCACCGGAGAGCTGCCGCTCTTCTGGGTACAGCCCAGCGCTTTGTCCTCCAGGGTCGTAATGCCGCCGGCTTTGTTGCCCGGAGAGGGGTTTTCATACACCGGCATATGATAGCTTTCAAAGTACGCCTTAAAGTCGTTGATCAGGCTCACGGTTTTCCGGAACAGTTCCTCGTTCCCGCACCGGTTCATCAGGATCGTCTCGGCGCCGAACATCTCCGGCACCTCCGTCAGGATCGTGGTTCCGCCCATGGCGGTCAGCCGATCGCTGAATACGCCGATGGTCGGATTCGCCGTAATGCCGCTCAGTCCGTCCGATCCGCCGCACTTGAGACCCACGGTCAGCTGATCCGCCGGGCAGGGCACCCGTTTGTCTCCGCGCATACGCTCTGCCAGTTCCTCCAGCAGCGCCATTCCGGCTTCCTGTTCATCCTCGCATTCCTGGCAGACCAGGAACCGGACCCGGCTTGCGTCATAATCCCCCATATAGGGTTTAATCTGCTCGATTCCGCTGTTTTCACAGCCCAGCCCCAGCAGCAGCACCCCGCCCGCGTTGGGATGGGTAGCCAGCGCTGCCAGTGCTTTCCGGGTATTGTCCTGGTCGTCCCCCAGCTGGCTGCAGCCGTAGGGATGCGGAAAGGCATACACGCCTTCCACCGTGCCGCCGGCCAGCTTCTGCGCTTCCCGGGCCAGAGCTTTTGCCACGTCATTCACGCAGCCGACGGTAGGCAGAATCCACAGTTCATTCCGGATGCCGGGTTTTCCCTTTTCCCGGGCATAGCCCATAAAGGATACCGGTTCCGTTTTTTCCTGCTGCGGATAAACGGGATGCCAGTCATATTCCTTTTCACCGGACAGCAGTGTATGCAGGTTCTGGACATGAACATGTCCCCCCGCCGGAATATCTGCCGTCGCTTCTCCGATGGGATAACCGTACTTGATCACGGCCTCCCCTTTCCGGATTTCCCGCAGCGCCGCCTTATGGCCCATCGGCAGATCCTCCTTCAGGGTGATCTGCCCGGATCCGTAGGATACCGTTTCTCCGGCCTTCAGCGGTTTCAGCGCCACCGCCACCATATCCGCCGGATGAATGCGAACCATCTCGTTCATGTCTTCCTCCATGCCAAATATCGCCATGAAACAGGAAGTAACAATTTTGAATCCTTAATTCTGAATTCTGAATTTAATGATGCATTATGCATTGTACATTATGCATTTATTTCAGGCATTCACCGAATGCCCTCAACGCGCCATCCCCGCGGATGGTTTTCAGAATCCGGACCGTTTCCGCCTCAAAGCCGGGCACTTCAGTCAGATCCTGTCCCCACATATCGGTGTTGGTCATGACTGCGTGCACCAGTTCCTCCGGAGCGTCATTCCGGTGACTGTAATAGAACTCCAGCACATACCGGTCATCGCTTACAGTATATTCATTTCCCTTCGGCCGGCGGCAGATCAGTCCCTGTTCCGTCAGGCGCTGCACATCGCTGGTATAGAACGCGATGTACGCGGCAAAGCTGGTGGTCAGGCAGGGAGGCAGCGTCCCTTTTTCCTTCACATAATCCAGGAAGGTGGGCATGTTCCGCGCCCGCCATTTGCTGGTGCTGTTCAGGCTGATGCTCATCAGTTCATGGTTGACGAAAGGATTGTTGAACCGGTCCTGCACTGCCCGGGCAAAATCCTCCAGGTCCTTTTTATCCAGCGGCAGGGTCGGAATCACTTCCTCATACAGCATCCGGTTCATGTATCCGCGCACGGTATCATCGTGCATGCAGTCCCGGACAATGTCAAAACCCGCCAGGTACGCGCCGGGTACAAAGCCTGTATGGGCGCCGTTCAGGATGCGGACCTTTCTTTTCTTATAAGGCGTTACATCCGGCACCACAATCACAGGCACCCCGGCTTTTTTGAAGGGAAGACGGTCCTCCAGTTCCTGCGGGCCTTCAATGACCCAGATACCGAAAACCTCGCCCACGTCGGACAGCGGATCCTCGTATCCGTTCTGCGCATTGAGCGCTTCCGTTTCCTTCGGATCCCGGATTCGTCCGGGCACAATCCGGTCCACCAGGGTGGAGCAGAAGACATTTTCCTCGTTTACCCAACGCCGGAAATCCTCACTCAGCTTCCAGTCATCAATATACTGGTTGACGCACTTCAGCAGCTCTTTGCCGTTGTTGTCGATCAGCTCGCAGCTGAGCATGATAATACCCGGCAGTCCCGCGGCAAACCGTTCATACAGTACCCGGGTCAGTTTGGCCGGGAAGGATACCGGCGGCACCTGGTCAAAACCGCTTTCCGTGTCATGGACAATACCGGCCTCAGTGGTGTTGGAAACGATAATCTCAAGGTCCTTGCTCCGGGCCAGCTCCAGCACCTTTTCCCAGTCCCCGTAGGGGTTGATGCACCGGCTGACTGCGGAAATCACCCGTTTCTGGTCAACCTTCTGCCCGTTTTCGCTCCCGCGGAGATAAAGGGTATACAGGCCTTCCTGCTGGTTGATCAGCTCCGTCAGGCCCTGGGCAATAGGCTGAACCAGCACCACCTTGCCGTTGAAGATCCCTTTCTCGTTCGCGATATCAAAGAAATTGTCAACGAAAGCACGAAGGAAATTCCCCTCGCCGAACTGCATGACCTTTTCCGGTGCCTTGGCCAGAATAAATCCCTTATATCCGGCTTCCTCCAGCACCCGATAATTCAACTGTGCCATTTCAGTATCCTCCTGTGCGGATCATTCAAGCTCTCAGTCGTTCAGGTATTTCTTCAATGTGCTGCGTACAGCGCCGGGGCCCTGGATCTCCTCCAGGAAATATCCGGTAATTCTTTCTCCCAGTGCGCAGCGGGTCAGATCGCTGCCGAAGATCATGGGATTGGACAGGATCGGTTTCAGCTTGTCTCCGCAGGTTTCCGGCTTGCCCAGTTCGATTCCTGTCAGCATCGCGCGCAGTTCCTCCAGCAGCGGATCCCCGGACAGAGGCATGGCATTGCCCGCGTCGTCCACGCCCAGCAGATACCGGAACCATCCGGCAATGGCCAGGGGCAGAGCCACCAGCTGATCCATGGAGCGATTGTCCGCCAGATAGCTCTTGATGGTTTCACCGAAGCGGATGCCCACCTTCTGGGAGGTATCCGTGGCAATGCGCTGCGGAGCGTCCGGCATGAAAGGATTGGGCAGCCGTTCCTCCACCACTTCGTCAATAAAGGCTTTGGGGCTCAGGATGCCGGGATCCGTCACCACCGGCAGTCCTTCCTGGTAACCCAGTCGGCGGATCAGGCGCACCAGATCCTCATCCTTCATCTCATCGCGGATCAGGGTATAACCCAGCAGGCAGCCGTAAACCGCCAGGGCAGTGTGCAGGGGGTTCAGGCAGGTTGTCACCTTCATCCGCTCCGTCTTGTTCACTGTCTCCCGGTTCGTAAAATACACACCGGCCTTTTCCAGCGGCGGACGTCCGTTGGGGAACTTGTCCTCCACTACCAGGTACTGGGCTTTTTCAGCGTTTACGAAAGGTGCCACGAAAGTGCCACGGGGCGTTTCCAGGGGAGCTACCGCCTCGATGCCCGCTTCCTCCAGCATCCGCTGAACCTCAGGCGCGGGCCGGGGCGTAATCTTGTCGATCATGCTCCAGGGGAAGGAAACCTGGCTTTCATCAGACAGCCACCGGACAAAATCCTTCGGCACAAAGCCCTCCACCTGCCAGGCGCGGGCAACCTCCAGGATACTGTTCTGCAGTTTTTCTCCGTTATGGCTGCAGTTGTCCATGCTCACCACGGCCAGCGGTGCCTTTCCGTTCTGGTAGCGGTGATACAGCAGCGCCGTTACAATGGTCATGGCATGACGGGGGTTTTCCGGTCCGTTCTTCAGGTCTTCTGCCACAACCTTCTGATAATTGCCGTCAATCTGCCGCAGGGCATAGCCCTTTTCGGTAATCGTAAAGCTGATCATCTGCAGGGAGGGAGCGGCAAAAGCCCGCAGCAGCCGGGCGTAATCCGCCTGTTCCGCAGGCTGCGCGACAACCGCTTCCGAAACAGACGCCACGATCTCCTTGTCGATGGTTGCGTCCGCATTCAGGGTCACGCTCAGCGTCAGGTTGTCATATCCGCCGTAAATCATCCGGATATTGTCCACGTCAAAGGTATCCGCCGCGATGATTCCCCTGTCGGACAGGCCGGCGTCCAGCAGCCGCTGCTGAAGCACGGCGATAAAGGCACGGAAAATGTTTCCCGCGCCGAAGTGCACCCACAGAGGCGCTTCTTCCGTCTTCTCGCGCATGGCGCGCACATCAAACGCCGGCAGGCGGACGCCCGCCTTCTCCCATCCGGCACGATCCTTTAAATTCTCTAAACTCACCCTCATATTCATTCCCCGTCTTTCCGCTTTCAGTTACAATTCTTCATTCTTCATTTTTCATTTTTCATTCTTCTCAAGCGCTTCCCACAGGCCGTTCAGGTATGCCACACCCAGCGCGCGGTCATACAGACCGTAACCGGGTCTGCCCTGCTCATCCCAGATCATGCGTCCGTGGTCCGGCCGGATGTAGGTATCCGGGCAGGTCTCATGAATGGCCTTCATGATCTCGTAAACGTCCAGGTCGCCGGTGGAGGACAGGTGGGACGCCTCCCGGAAATGATGGTAACCCAGGTATTTGACGTTCCGGACGTGCATGGCGCCGATCCGGTCCATTTTGCCGAAGTGACGGATCGCGGCCGGAATATCGTTGTCCGGATTGGAGCCCAGGGAGCCGGTGCACAGGCACAGGGTATTGGCGGGGCTGTCATGCAGCTGCACCATCTTGTCAAAATCCTCTATGCTGTGGGTAATCCGGGGCAGGCCGAAAATCGGCCACGCCGGATCGTCCGGATGGCAGGCCATGCGCACGCCGACTTCCTCGCATACCGGAATTACCGCGTCCAGGAAGTACTTGAAGTTCTTCCGCAGACCGTCCGGGGTCATTCCTTCATACTGCTTCAGGGTCGTTTCCAGCAGTGCCAGCCGTTCCGGCTCCCAGCCGGGCAGGGAGAATCCCTTGCTGCCGGCCGCTGTCCGGCGGACGATTTCCAGGGGACCCATGTCTCCCAGATCCTTTTCGTCAAAATACAGGCTGTTGCTGCCGTCCTCCGGGATCACCCGGGCCAGGTCCGTGCGCAGCCAGTCGAATACAGGCATGAAGTTATAAATGATCACCTTCACGCCGTACCTGGCCAGCATGCGGATCGTGGAGATGTAGTTGGCTATGTACTCATCCCGCCGTCCCAGGCCGGTCTTGATGTCCTCATGAACGTTCACCGACTCGATGACTTCAATTTCAAGTCCGGCTTCGTTGACTTCCTTTTTGAGCGCAGCAAACTCATCCTCCGGCCAGTCCACGCCGGCAGGCTTTTCCAGCAGGCCCATCAGGCCGGTCATACCGGGAATCTGTTTGATGTACTTCAGCGGAATCGGGTCAGACTGGCTTCCATACCAGCGGAATGTCATTTTCATTGTTTCATATCCTCCAATAACACGGGCGCCCGGACTTTTCCGGGCACCCGCGGAATAAATGATTGATCAGACTGCGTATCCGAACAGTTGCGGCAGCCAGAGGCTGATCTGGGGAATAAATGTGATCAGGATTAGTGCGACAATCATACAGAGGTAGAACGGCATGGTGGCGCGCACCACCTTTTCCATAGGACGTTTCGCCACGGCGGACCCGATGAACAGCACTGCGCCTACAGGCGGCGTCAGCAGGCCGATGCCGCAGTTCAGAACCACCATGATACCGAACTGGATCGCGCTGATACCGATGGACGTGGCCACGGGCAGCAGGATCGGCGTTGCGATCAGGATGATCGGCGCCATGTCCATGATCATGCCCAGCACCAGCAGGATCACGTTCAGCAGCAGCGCGGTAACAATGGGGCTGCTGGAAATACTGGTAATCAGCGCGGCTGCCTTGGCGGGAACATGCAGGTTGGTCAGGCAGTATCCGAACGCGCCGCTCATGGCAATCAGGATCAGCACGATAGCCAGCGTATCGATACAGTTTTCAAAGCTCTTCCATACGCCCTTCCAGGTCAGTCCCTTGTAGATGAACACGGAAACGAACAGGGAGTAGAGGACCGCGATAGCGGCGGATTCGGTGGCGGTGAACACGCCGCCCACAACGCCGACAACCACAATCAGCACTGCCAGCAGGGCCCAGATGCTCTTGCCCAGCTGCCTGACAAAATTCTTGATGGAGAATTTTTCTCCCTTGGGATAATTCCGCTTCACGGAAATGATATAGGATCCCACCATCAGGGCGATTGCCAGCAGAGCGCCGGGCAGATAGCCTGCCATAAACAGTGCGCCGACCGAGATACCGCCGGCTGTGGTGGCGTAAATAACCATGTTATGACTGGGCGGAACCAGCAGTCCCTCGCAGGAGGAAGTGATGGTCACAGCCGTAGAGAAGTCCACGTCATATCCTTCATCCACCATCATGGGAATCAGGATGGAACCCAGGGACGCCGTATCCGCGGCAGCGGAACCGGAAATGCCTCCGAAGAAGTAGGAAGCCACGATGTTTACCATCGCCAGGCCGCCGCGCATCCAGCCCACCAGGGAATTGGCCAGAGCGATCAGCTTTTCCGATATGCCTCCGGAGCCCATCAGCACCCCCATCGTAATAAAGAACGGTACCGCCATCAGGCTGAAGGACCATACGCCGCGCACCATCTGCATCGGCAGGACGCTCAGTTTCTGGCCCATGGAAATCAGGCACAGTACGGTGGAAATACCTACGGAGTAGGCAATCGGGAAACGCAGGAATACCATCAGCAGGAAACTGCCGAGCAGGATGATTGTCGATAAGGTTTCAGCGTCCATTATGCCTGCGCCTCCTTCTGTTCAGTCTTGGGTTTAAAGAATTCCTCGATACGGAGGAACACCTGCTCAATCTCGAAGATGATCATGCTCGCGCCGGCAATGGCAACGGGCAGATACATCCAGATCTGGCTCAGGTTCGGCAGGGACGAATACTTCGCGAATTTGGCAATATTGCCGGTGGGTTTGATCACGTCCAGTCCTTCAACCAGCAGGATCACGCCCAGGGCCATCACCGCGATATCCGCCAGCAGATCCATAACCAGCAGCACCTTCTTCGGCAGATATTTGTCAAAAGCCGTCATGCGGATATGGCTGCGCTTACGGATCGCCAGCGTGGCGGAGAGCACCGCCATGTAGACCATCAGGGTCAGGACCATTTCCTCACCCCAGTGCGGAGCCGTAAAGAAGGGGAAATAGCGGCCTGCTACTGTAACAGAGGTAATGATGATGTCTCCGATCAGAAGCAGTTTGCAGATAAAGAGCATGATCTTGTACGTCCAGTCATAGACGGGCTTGATCTTCTCCAGCTTCTTAAATATAGTTGGCATCCGGAAGCCTCCTTGGTGTCATGTGTGGAAGGAAAAAGGGACTGTCATCAAAAAGACGAATCGGGGGCGCAGGGGTTGGGCCCTGCACCCCCAACGGGTTATTGTCCGGTCGTCTTATCAGGTCATTACTGCAGCGCTACGATCGCTTCGTAGATATCTTCCATGCCGGCGATGTTCGCTTCCAGAACAGCCTTGGTGGCTTCCTGCCAAACGGTCTTGTCTTCGACTTCGTTCACAGTGCAGCCCATTTCAACCAGCTTGTTATAAGCAGCTTCCTGGCGGGCGATAACGGACTTCTCGCACTCGGCCATCGCGTAATCAGCAGCCTGCTGAACCAACGCTTTCTGGTCATCAGACAGCTTGTCGAAGCAGGAGTCGGTGGCGATCAGCTCGATGGTGCCCAGGGTGTGGCCGTCACGGAGCATGTAGGGAGCAACTTCCTGGAAGGAGTTGGACAGGTAGTTGGTGATGGGCTGTTCAGCGCAGTCCACAACACCGGTCTGCAGCGCGCTGTACAGTTCGGTGAAGGAGACGGGAGTGAAAGCAGCGCCCAGGCCCTGCAGCAGGCCGGTCATGATCGGGTCATCAGACACGCGGATCTTCAGGCCCTTCAGGTCGTCGATGGTCTTGATGTCCACCTTGGAGAAGAAGTGACGGAAGCCTTCCTCACCGTAGGCCAGGCCGGTCCAGGGCTGGCCTACTTCCTTGGCTTCAGCCAGCATTTCCTTGGCCAGGTCGCTCTTCGTGAACTTCCAGTAATGTTCTTCACTGCTGAACACGTAGGGCAGGGTCAGGAACACGCTCTTCTTGGCGCCGTACTAGTTCAGGGCGAAAGCAGAGATCCGGACGATATCCACGGAGGTGTCGCCGCCCAGGATGTTGGCCAGGACGTCTTTTTCCGGTCCCATGACGCCGCCGCCCTGGAGGTCAACCAGGATTTCGCCGTTGGACAGTTCTTCCAGTTTGGTTTTGAAAGCCCAGGCCACGTCGCTGACGACGGAGCCGCTTTCGTTGTTCTCTTCCAGGGTAGCGGGAACGGGGTTCACTTCAGCATAGGTCAGGGTAATCGGGTCGGCAAAAGCGACAGTGCAGCCCAGCAGCAGAGCCAGGGCCAGCAGGATACCAAGCAGTTTCTTCATGGAAAATGCCTCCTTATTTAATTGAGGATGATCTCATCCTTCTGATGGCAATATTTAATCATATCCATTCCATTTTGTACATGGTTGAAAATACATATAATATTGCAAAAAACATCATTTTATGTATAATGCAGGTAGAAATATTGTTGAAAGAAGTGGCTGCTGTGGATGGTGCCTATATCTCTGCCTTCAATATATTGCAAGAGATGAGCAGAAACGACATCGAAGTTTACCACTACTGCGATGCCGCGACTTTCGGTGTGCCGCCCCACCGGCATGATTTTTATGAGCTTTACTGCCTGCTGTCCGATGGCTATACTTACCATGTGGAAGGCAGTCAGTATGATCTTCATCCCGGCAACCTGATCCTGGTTCCTCCGGGGGAAACGCACTGGCCGGAACTGCAGGGGCCGCCCCGGGACATCGAGCGGATCGTGCTCTGGCTCAATCCCCAGTTTGTCTCCTCCCTGTCCATTTTCCTGCCGAAAACCCTGGGCACCATGGGAACCAACCTGCAGGATCAGCACTTGATTGTTCCGGAGGAAAAGACTTATCATATCATCCTGAACCTGCTCTACTCCCTGCTGTATGAAAAGAACCGGGCGGACGCGGACAGCCAGTACCTCTGCCATCTGATTCTTTCCCAGCTCCTGATCCATATCAGCCGGGTCCTGAACCAGCGGACAAAGCCGCAGGAGGATCCCGGAACACGGTACGGGGAAATCATGAAAGTTCATGAATACATCAACGCCCATTACCGGGAGCCCATAAGCGTCAGCAGTCTGGCCCAGCGTTTCTTCCTGGACAAAAACACCATGACCCGGCAGTTCAAGCGGATCATTGGGATGACGCCCGGGGATTACATCCGCAGGAAGCGTCTGGAAACTGCTCATGAACTGATCCGCCAGGGCTACAGCGTCCAGCAGGCGGGGTATTCCAGCGGATTTACGGATTACAGCGCTTTCTTCCGCGCCTTCCGGCAGTATTTTGAGATGTCCCCCAGTGAGCTGGCCGGCCGTTCAAAGGCAGGCAGCCGCAAAATCACCCCCACGGGAAAGTGAGGAACAGAACCTTGGAAGCAGCCAAAACCATTTCCATTCCTGTGAAGCTGGATGAGAAGACCTTCCGGCGTTTCGCGCGTTTCGACATGCTGATCCTGCGGAAAAAGTGGGTTCGTCCCGCGGTGTTTTCCGCCATTCTCATCGCCTTTGCCATCATCGCGCTCCTCACCCGGAAGGAGCAGTCCGGTATGATTGCCGCCGTACTGCTGGCCGTGGGTATCGGCCTGCCCCTGGTGTATATCGGCACTTTTCTCAGCCAGGTGAATATGCATGCGGTCCGCGCCGGGCTGAAGCCCGCCCGCACCGTCTATACCCTGACCCTCGGTGAGGCTGGAATCCACATCGAAAACAATCAGAAAAAGGAAGCCTCTCAGGACCTGTCCTGGTCTTCAGCCTGCCAGGCCTTCCGGAAAAAGAACTGCATTTACCTTTACGTCACCCCTCAGAAAGCCTTCCTGCTTCCCGGCGGCCAGGCGAGCGTTCCGGATGAGGAGCTTTGGGATTTTATGAAAAAACATCTCGGCGCTGAAAAGTGCCGTTAAAATCAGGAGGATCATATGAAAGGCATTGTACAGCATCACCAGGATACCAAAGTAATCCCGCTCGGAGGCGGAACGGACCGGCGGATTCTCTCCTATGACGATTCCCTCATGGCTGTGGAAGTCAGCTTCGAAACTGGTTCGGAAGGCGCGCCTCATACGCATCCCCACACCCAGCTGAGCTATGTTCTGTCCGGTTCCTTCCGCTACAGTGTGGAAGATGAATCCGTCATCCTGAATCCCGGCGACTCCATTGTGGTTCCTTCCGGACTGGTTCACGGAACCGTTTGTCTGGAAAAGGGCGTCCTGCTGGATGTCTTCACGCCGAAACGGGATGATTTCCTCAAGGCCTGAAATTCCCTGCGGATCGTTTCCCGCAGCGCACCGGAAATATTCCGGACGGCCTGCTGAAGAGTTTCAGAAAAGCATTGAAGTCCGGGCTGCCGTCCTGAAAGGCAGCGGAGCTGTCTGACCGGCCTGCGTCCCTGAAAAAACCTCCGGAAGTATTCGTTCCCGGAGGCTTTTTCTTGTCCCGTTTTTCCGGATATTCATCCAAAAATCTGTTTGTTCGCTTTTCTTCTTTTCCGCCTCATAGTAAAATAACTTTGGTCGTTATTCGCGAATATGTTCCGTAAAAAACCGAAAGGAAATATTGGTTACCATGAGTGAAATCATCCGAAAAGATATCAGTGAAGACTGGGCTCATTCCGGCATCATCAAAGCTGGAGATTATTGTTTTTTAAGCTATTGTGTCGGGAATGTCGGCGGCACGGTGGAGGAGCAGGTCAACGGCGCCTTCGACCAGATGGAAAGCCGTCTTGCCCTCTTCGGGCTCACCCTGGAAAACGTGGTCCAGATGGACTGTCTCTTCCGGGATATATTCAACATCCCCGTCATGGAAAAAGTCATCAAAGAACGTTTCAAGGGCAAATATCCCGTCCGTAAATCCATCCAGACTGAGTTTGCCCACTTCGGCGGACCGGACGGCCTGCACTTCCAGGCGGACGCCGTCGCGTACTGCGGCTGATCATGCCTATGCTGACTGTTACCAAAAACCAGGCCAGGCAGTTCATCCTGTTGAAGCAGGGCCTGCTGGGAGACTACCGTTTCATCCGGAAGGACGGCGCGTATCAGTTTGTCCGCCAGGCCGGCTGTATTCAGTTTGATCCCGTGGACGTCTGCGGCAGAAACGCGGAGCTGACCCTTCAGTCCCGCGTCAAAGGCTTCCGCAGAAAGATGCTGAGCGACCTGTTATACCGGGATCGTCTGCTGGTGGATTATTCCGACAAGGAACTGTCTATCTGGCCAAGGGAGGACTGGCCTTTCTTCTCCGGCTACCGGGAAAGGAGCGTCGCCCACGGGCGGCAGTTCCCCGGCATTCCCGAGCTGGAGGAGCAGGCAATCGCCTATATCCGGAAGCACGGCCCCGTCAGCAGCGACACCCTGCCGATTGAAGGAACCGTCTTCTGGCATTCCTCCATGCACTGGAGCGGTCATTGGGAAAAAGACTCCCTGGCCGCCCGTTCCGTGCTGGAACAGCTGTATACGGACGGAGTCCTGCTGATTCATCATAAAACCGGTTCCCGGAAGTATTATGATCTGGCGGATAAATACTTTCCTGCCGATCTGCTCCGTGCCCCGAATCCCTGCCGGGATGAGGAAGCCTTCACGGACTGGCGTATCTGCCGCAGGATCGGGGCCGTCGGTCTGCTCTGGAACCGCAATTCAACCGCCTGGCTGGGCATCAGCATGACCACGGAGCAGCGGAACGCCTCCTTTGACCGTCTTGAAAAAAACGGCAGTATTTCCGCCGTTCAGGTGGAAGGCATCCGTTTCCCGCTGTATATGCTCCGGGAGGATCTTCCCCTGCTGGAGTCCGTTACGGCCGGGCAGGCCGATACCAGATCCAGGCTGGAATTCCTGGCCCCGCTTGATCCGATGCTCTGGGATCGCAAACTGATCGAAGCCGTCTGGGGCTTTCAGTATTCCTGGGAGATCTATACGCCTGCGGTCAAACGCAAATACGGTTATTATGTGCTTCCCATGATCTGCGGAGACCGTTTCGTCGGCAGGATTGAACCGAAGGCCGACCGGAAAAGCGGCATTTTCACCGTGCAGAACGTCTGGCTGGAGCCCGGCGTCCGCCGGACCAAAAAGCTGTCCGGGCAAATTGATAAAGCAGTGCAGCGCCTGGCGAAAGTCAACGACTGCACGCTGCCGACAAAGCCGGACGATACGATACAGGAGAACTGACGATGACTGATTTTTCCCTGATTACCGCCTGCGGTGAGTGCTGTACCGGCTGTGCGAAAAAGGCCGACGGCCGTTGCCCCGGTTGTATCGAATCTGACGGCCGGGTGCCCGAATGGGCTGCCTCCGGCCGGTGCAAGATTCATGCCTGCGTCCGGGATCACAGCGTGCAGTTCTGCGGTTTATGCAATGAATTTCCTTGCGAAAAGCTTCATGTACTGATTCACTGGAATCCGGATATCATCAGGCACCTGTCCCTGCTGCGTGATGAATACCTGAAGGAGCATCATGGATAAAACCCTTTACGTGAAACCCTGCTGAACTGGCAGGACCGCGTTAGTCCGTTCAGTATCAGCACAATCAACAACCTGGTGGAAGGCAGGGTCGCCAGGTGGTTTCTCCACAGGCTGTCTCCTGCAGGCTCCGGCAAATAAATTCCTTACTGGCTCAAAGAACATGACACAGCATTGTCATGTTCTTTTTGTTAAGCTGCTGACGGTATGATACAATAAACATGTCATTATTATGTCCTGTTTGAGGTGTCTCACATGAAACTTAACCGTCTGATCGCAATCCTCTCTGTTCTCCTGAACCAGGAGCAGGTCACCGCGCCGGAACTGGCAAAACGTTTTGAAGTATCCCGCCGTACAATCAACCGGGATATTGAAGCGCTGAACCAGGCCGGTATTCCCATCGTCACACAGCAGGGTGTGGGTGGCGGCATCCGGATCATGGACGGATTCAGGATGGATCATACTGCCCTGACCTCCCGTGAAATGCATGCGATTCTGTCCGGCTTGAGAAGTCTGGACAGTGTAAGCGGAAATAACCTGTACCGGCAGCTGATGGAAAAGATCAGTCCCGGTTCATCCGGAATCCTTCCGGGAGACCAGCATATCCTGATCGATCTCGCTTCCTGGCATAAAGCATCCCTGTCTGAGAAGATTGAGTTGCTGCATGGAGCAATCGAACAGCATCGGCTGATCTCATTCCACTATTTGTCACGAAACGGCGAAAGCAATCGGATTGTGGAACCATCACTGCTGGTGTTTCAGTGGTCAAGCTGGTATTTATGGTGTTGGTGCAGGGAAAAGGCTGCTCCTCGTCTGTTTAAACTGGACCGCATGGATTCCCTGCAGATCGGTGAGCCGTTCATACCGCGGCAGATGGAACTGCCGGATCTTCTCGGCGAGCAGGCATTCCCCGACAAGTATCACGTTACTGTCCGAATCAGTTCCGCATATAAATGGCGGCTGGTTGAAGAATACGGGCCTGACTGCTATAAGCTTACTCCGGAAGGAGACTGTCTGTTTTCTGCAGGCTTTACCGACAAGAATCACCTGATCAGCTGGATTCTGTCTTTTCAGGGAGAGGCAGAACTGCTGGAACCATTGGAATTACGGGAAGAGCTGCGGTCAATCGGTAAAAATATTTATGATATGCATAATACATGACATATTGATGTCGTGTTTAATGTGATACTATGCCTTTGAAAAGCAAAGGAGGTATGCTCAGTGAAATATCCCTGGATTGACGAATACCTGATGGCCAGGCGCGGCGTCACAAAAGATCTGCAGCCGGAATGGAACTGGATCCGGTATCACATCGGAGGAAAGATGTTCGCCGCCATCCTGCTGGATGATAACGACAAGCCTTACTATATCAACTTCAAGCTGGAGCCGCTGGAAGGCGAACTGATGCGGAAGCAGTATGAGGATATCATTCCCGGGTACTACAGCAACAAACAGCACTGGAACTCCGTCAAAGCCGACGGGAATATTCCGGACGACCTGCTGATGCGCTGGCTGGACCGCTCTTATCAGCTGGTGCTGAAGGATTTCAGTAAGGCAAAGCAGCGCGAAATCCTCGGGCTTTCTGTCTGTGGAATGGACTGCTCCGCGTGCCCCCTGCACGGCAATCTCTGCACCGGATGCAACGAAGCCTGCGGAAAAGTGTTTCACGCTCCGGAAGGAAAACCCTGCCCTATCTACGGCTGCTGTGTCAACAAGTATCATTACGCAACCTGCGCCTCCTGCGGTCAGATTCCCTGCAGCATATGGCAGGCAACCCGTGATCCGTCCATGACGGATGAACAGTTTCAGCAAAGCATTAACGACCGTGTTTTCACCCTCAAAAAGATCTGATCCTGTTTATGTCTGAAGATGGCGCTGGAAAAGTTCCGCAATCAAATACCCGCCGGAAATCACCGGCAGGTGTGACCATCGGCAAATCGAAGGTTGTCGGGATAATTGAAGTTAATTCTTTTGTAGGCTTTAGTGCGAAAGGAAAGAAAAAGATGAAATACGAATACAAAGAAATGCCTGAATCTATGAAGGGGACATACGGGGAATTTGCTAAAAACTTCGGGTTTGATTGGAAAGAATTTATTATGGGAATACCGACTCCGATGTTTCTTGTCACAACCTATAAATCTAATGGAAAGCCAAATGCTACGATGCAGTCATGGGCAGGGTTTACGAGTGCGAATCATGGAGGCGGGTACTACGTGATTCTATGCAGCGTGAATAAGTGTGGACATCTTTACCAAAGCCTGAACGAAAAGAAGGCAGCAGTACTGAATTTCATGTCTTCTGATTTATACAAAGCCTGCATGCAGACGATACAGAACAATCAGTTCGAAACGGATGAGATAACTTCATCAGGGCTTACCGTGGAGAAAGCTTCATGGATAGAAGCGCCGATGGTCGCTGAATGCTTCATGAACCTTGAGTGCCAGTATTTGTGGGAGAAAGAAATTGTACCGGGTGATGATCATGTTATGATTTGCCTTGAAGTCGTAGGCGGGCATATAGAAAAGGATTTATATGGAGGATATATTCGGAGGAAAAGGGGTTCTTTACAATGTACATTTTCCGATAAATCCGGAAGATGTGAAAGAAAAAGGCTGCGATTATGTAGCTGCGCTCAGGAAAGTAAATCAATCCTACGAATATTGATCATATAAAGGGCAGTGCAATGTTAAAGCAGTGACGGATTCCAGTTTGCAGGGTGACAGTCTCGCAACCACTATGCTTGTTGCTCGTATTCCTCGCTCTGAGGAGCTCGGTCAATTCCTGTTTGTCGGATACCTTGGCATGCAAAATGGTAAGAGAGTTTAACGCACTCCGGCAACCAAAAAGCAGCAGGTACGAGACCTGCTGAATTGCCGGAGTGCGTTAAACTACCAATGGACTAAACCGCCCACGCGACCAAGTATGGGAAAAGTAAAA
>Ga0256405_10002060_pt1 | contig 49277 bp, 46 predicted proteins | sample RumenRJG_02DNA_FD_189096 | JGI IMG/M metagenome (GOLD analysis project Ga0256405, IMG submission 189096) | Bovine rumen microbial communities from Lethbridge, Alberta, Canada - RJG_02 | ecosystem: Host-associated > Mammals > Digestive system > Stomach > Rumen | place: Canada: Alberta...
AACTATTTCTCCTCCCCTGCGGGGGAGGTTGGGTGGGGGACTATTGTCATTGCGAGGAGGAACGATAGTGACGACGCGGCAATCTAGATTAAACAAATTATTCAAAACGGCTGGATTGCTTCGCTAATGCTCGCAATGACATGAAAAAATGCGTAAGATTGATTACAACATTTACCCCCGCTCGAAATGACAAGGGAATATTCGTAACTATTTGGAACAACATTTACCCCCGCTCGAAATGACAGGGGGATATTCGTAACCATTTAGCACAACATTTACCCCCGCTCGAAATGACAGGGGGATATTCGTAACCATTTGGAACAACATTTACCCCCGCTTCACATAACTTTATAAACACACAGACGTAAAAAGGTTCGATATATCTTGATATATCCCTTAGTTCAAAAGAGGGATTTACAAAAGCTCAAAGGGTTGTTATAATAATGGATAAGGTTAATGAAAAAGGTTGTTGCGTTCGATGCGTAACAAGTGAGTAAAAGAGGTGTGAAATGGCTATATTACCGGTTAGTAGTGTTAATTTAGATTCAAATAACAGGGTAGGTTTTAGGGGCGATATGGAAGTAGCTCCGTTAAAGCGTGTTGATAGCGATATGGAAGGGAAAGCCCGTACATCGGTTGGTAAATATGCGACAGTACCGGTTGTAGTATTGATGACATTGAACCCGTCATTATCAGCGCAAGCAGCGGGGAACAATGCACCTGAGCCAAAACAAATAACAATGGAGATGCCATACGCTCCATCAGAGGCGAGCGAAGCAGAGCCAATGTATGACTTTGCATCAGAAGCAGCTGCTCTCTCAGCACCGGAATCCGCACCACAAACAAGTTCAACAGCAGCACCATACGGCTGGGGTTATCTAAATGATTACAAAATTTTATATTCTACTAATGCTACTGGCAATGGAGAAAAAAGATATTTGGTATTTGCGCAAAATCCACTGAATGAAAATTATGAGATAAGTACAATGTATTTTATAAAAGCCGGTTCCGTCGGACCAAAATATATTGCCCCTCCTATGATACAAGAATTAGTTTACCACGACTTAGGCAAAAATGACGAATATTGTAGCGTAAAAGTAGTGGGGGCAATCATAAAAGATGGTAAGGATATTGGAAGAGAATATTATGAAGAACGTATAGACGACCAAACGGCACAGATATTAATTGACATACTTTCTTATAAAAGCAAATGGGAAAACAGAGCAGGACTTAAATTTTCAGTTACAAAAGACCCAAATATAGCAGATGTCAAAAAGATTTATGATTACGAATAATCTGCATTAAGAAATGTAACTAAATGACAAATTTATGAAAAATTTTGTTACTTTTTTTTTTCATATATATATGAAATAAGAGATGTGATGATATGGCAGATTTTAATATTGATGATTTATTAAAACAACAACAAATAAACACTACCCAAACGGCTACGCAACCAGCGGTTAGCCCAACAAAGTCTGCTGAAGTAATACCATTAGTTGAAAAACAAGAAGGCGAAGAAAAAAGCAATAATAGTTTAATTAGTGAAGAAAAAAAAGTCGAAATAGAACAACAAGCTGGGGAAATACGCAAAGAACGCGGAGAAAACAATGCAAGAGAAATAGCCCAAATAACACAAACAAAAAAGCAGGCACAGCAAGAGCAAGGTGTTGGTCGTAAGTATATGGAAGTATTATTTTCCTCAAAAAAACCGGGTGAAAAGGCCCTTGAGGTTGCAAATATATATTTATCAGCGCAAGATGAAAAATATCAAGCACTTAAAACAGAACAAGAGAAAAAAGATTATATACAAAAAATAATGACTGAATTAGATCAGCATCTTAATAATGGAAATTCAAAAACAAATCCTCTTGATATTTTGACACTTATTACTATTGCAGATAAAAACAATTGGTCTCCTGAAACAATTATATCTAAAAGCAATACTGAATTAAAGGATAAAATAATAGAAACACAAAAAAACGAAATAGGTAAAATTCTTAATAAAATTACCCCAGACAATCCGCAAAAAGGAATGCAGGAATTGACAGAAACGATCCTAATGCTTACAGGAGACAAAAAAATTTCTGAAATAAAAGACCCTAAGGAAAAAGGGAAATATATAAATACAAAGATAGACAACTTTCTTAGGGAGAAATTGGGGATTTCCGGATGGAAAGACTCTACAGATAATGGTAAAGCTGCATTGATAATGATAACGAAAATATTTATTGAACAAGCTGTGGAGAAAAAAGGGATTTCTGGAATCACGGACTTTAAAAAGCTTTCAGAAAAAGAGAAGGCTCTCTTTATACAAGAAGGTATAAATAAAATCATCAATGATCCAAATCTTGGCGAAGAATATAAAAAGATATTAAAAGCTATATTACCAAATATAGCTACAAGCATTGATATAGTAAATAAAATTAATAAAGAAAAACCTACAAACCAAGATATGCTTAATTATTTAGAAGCGCAACATAATAAAGGCAAATTGAGTAAAGAGGAGGCAGAATTATATAAATATTACAAAAATATAAAAGAACTAGGTCAGCTTGATATGAACGCAGAAGCTCAATTTATTGGGAACATTATCGAAGCGCGACTTTTACATAATGGTAACATGTTAAAACACTTACAGGCTAGTATAGGCAATAAAAATATATTTACAAAAGAAGGGAAAAGTGAAATCCAAAAATGGATTGATAAAGGTGTCGCAGATGGAGACCCTAATCAGATAAATATTCTGAAAGAATTTCTTATATCTAATCATAATATGACAAAAGAAGAAGCGGAGAAATATATTAAACAATTCAACTGGAATCGCTCTCTTAGTGCAGCAGAATCCATGGCATATGCCAGAGGGGATGCAGAGGCAGCAGCTATTACAGCTAAAAATATAGATGATTTTGGCCATGACCAATTAAAAGAAGCTTCAATAAATTTTACTAAAAAACATGGAGCAGAACAATTGGGAGAAGAGGGTTCAAAACAATATTTTAAAATGGCACCTGACTCTCATGTGGGAGCAATGTCATATAGCGTTAACCACACATTTGACATAGAAACAGCCCGAAATATTTTTACTGATGTCGCAGGAGATAAAAACGTTCCCGCAGATAGGAGAGGGAGAGTTGTTCAAGAATCATTATTAACAACTGATGACCCGAATAGAATCAGAGCATATACGAACAGTTATAAAAAAATTCCAGATTCTACCGTAACTGAAGCTATGGCTGCAGCCGCACATGACACCCAAGATTCAAATATAAGAGAAATTATTGAATCTGGTGTAAATTATGCTATACAAAATAACGGTTATAGTACTGACGAAAAAAATAGAATTAATACGGCACTAGAAACAGGAAACACATCATATCTCAGCACTTCAAATTCTTCATCTTCTTCAAGCAGTTCAGGGACTGGCAAATCTTCAAGTTCGCAAGGAACTTCAGGTTCGCGCGGAACTTCAAGTTCTCACGGAACTTCAGGTTCAAACGGCACTTCAGGTTCGTCAAACACTCCTAAAACAGGTTCAAGCTCAAACAGCTCATCAGCACAAAGTGCAGCTGCACAAGCAAGAGCACAAGCTCAACAAGATTACGCTCAAGCCGTAACTCAAGCACTTCAACTTCGCAAAGAAGAAGCGCTAAAAAGACTTGCACAAATTACCGAAAATTACCAAAAGAGCGTTAAAGAACGCGAAGAAAGAAAAGCTAAAGAAGCTCAAAAAACTCAAAAAACAGAAGAACAAAGCACTAATAAAGATTATTCGAAATTTGACCCTGAAGTACGCAAAGTATTAGAAGAATCAGATAGAGTCTTCGAAAGTGCAGATAAAACACTCGAAATTGCTAAAATTGACTCAGCATTAACTGATGCAGAAATTGCTGTTCCTGCTGATAAAAGAGAAGAACTTATTCAAGCTTATCAATCAGGCGGCGCAGCTTATTTATACGAAAAATTGGGTTCTGTAAGTACCAAATACCAAGAACAATACCTCCACTACTTTGCAGAACACGCAAGCACAAGCGATTTATGCTCTTTCGCCGAAAAACACGTCGGAAATAAAAATATTATTCTTGCTTTATATCAAAGAAGTAACAACCCTGCATTGTTACAATATTTGGGCGAATCAAACGCACTTGATTTATTGAACAAAGGCAAAATTAAATTGGAAGACTTCTTGAAATACGCAAGCCCTGACACTGTTGCAAGATATATCCAAAGCATGAAAGAAATTGGTAATACTGATGCGATTAAAGCAGTTGTAAGCCAATTAAGCCTTAAACAAAGAGAAGAAACTTCAGAAAGTGTTATTGCCGAAGCTCAAAACAACACTCCGCTTCCGGGGTCTGATGAGTGGATAAGAGCACAGCAAAAACAAATGGAAAATGCAAGCAATCTTGGCGTTGAACCAAAGGCAAGTGCACCTAAAAGAGAAACAGAAAAACTTAATTTAGACGGCTCAACTCCTACAATTGGCGCAGGTATGCTTAGTTTGAATCCGGAAGAAGACGAATTCGATGGTCTGTCTATGGGCTCAAACAGAGTAAGAATGGGAATTGATATTAAAAAACGCGACAAAAGATTTTTTAGAATTGGCTAATTCTTGATTTTTTTAATCTTTTGTGATGTAATCTTGGTACAGTAATGATTGTAACGTCATTCAACAAAAAATTAAAGATTCTTCGGGCTTTGCCCTCAGAATGACGAAAGTACAATTGTTATGAGTCCATTTGAAAGAAGACAATTTAATTGCCTGAAACTAAGAAAATTACATTAGCCAAATATGCAGGGTTCTGTTACGGAGTAAAAAGAGCCGTTGATACTGTTGTGAAGTTAAAAAAAGAAAACCCTGACAAAAATGTTTATATTCTTGGAGAATTGATTCACAATTCTCAAGTGATTGATGAGCTTGGAGATTATGGAATTGAAACAATAAACGAACTTCCGCAAAATGGGAAAGGCTATTGTGTTGTAAGAACTCACGGCCAAACACCAAAAGTTTTCGGGCAAATACAGAATGCCGGATTTGAAGTTTGTGATTTGACTTGCCCTGATGTTAAAAAAGTTCAGCAAAGAGCAATTGAACTTGTAAAAGAAGGATATTATCTTGTAATTGTCGGCAAAGAAGAGCATCCGGAAGTTGCTGCTATCAAAGCGAATGCACTGCAATACAGCGATAGAATTCTTGTTTCTACATTGATTTCAGATCTTGAACAGCACGAACAAGAGTTAAAAGAAGCTAAAAAAGTAGGAGTGGTTGTTCAAACAACACAAATGCTTTCTACCTTAAATCCAATTGTAGAATATTTAACCTCTATCTCAAAAGAAATACGGGTTATAAACACTATCTGCCCAAGCACTTCAAAAAGACAGGAAGAAGCAGCACAAATGGCACAGAATAATGATTTAATGATTGTTGTAGGTTCCAAAAACAGTGCCAATACAACTCATTTGGCAGACATTTGCAGAGAGTTTACAAAAACAATTCATATTGAATCAGAAAAAGAATTAGAACAATATAAAGACATAATATCAATGTCTAAAGATATTGGAATTACAGCAGGAGCCTCAACTCCGCAAAGTGTAATAGACAAAGTAGTAGAAAAATTGGAGGATTAACCCCTCCCTAACCCTCTAAAAGGTGAGGGAAAATAAAAAATAAAAGAAAAGGAGAAAATAAAAATGACACAAGCAACATTAGACGATTTTGAAAAATTATTAGAAGAAAGCTTTTCAAAATCACATGCAGTAGCCGACATAGTTGAAGGCACAATTTTAAGAAAAGAAAAAGACGGTTATTTAGTAAGCGTTCACGGAACAAAAACAGAAGCATTCCTACCTGAAAGAGAAATCTCTTCAATGGAAGGTACAGCTCCTGTTGAAATCGGCGATACTAAAGAATTCTACGTATTAAAAGAAGAAAATGATGAAGACGGTATGCTATTATCATTGAAAAGACTTGCATTTGCTCAAGCTTGGGCTCAACTTAACGATGCAAAAGTTCAAGGCGATACAATCCTTGCAAAAGTTGTTTCAGTTGTTAAGGGCGGCGTTTTAGTTGATGTAGCTGATTTAAAAGGCTTCATCCCATCTTCTCAACTTAGAACAGGAACTCCGTTTGATGGTTTATTGGATCAAAAAATTGAAGTTAAAGTTTTGGAAGCTGATCCTAAGAAAAATAAACTTATTTTATCTCAAAGACAAGCTATCGCAGAACAAAGAGATCAAGTTGTTGACAATATTTTGTCAGAACTTCAAGAAGATCAAGTTGTTAAAGGTGAAGTTGTCAGAATTGCTGATTTTGGTGCATTCGTTGACATCAACGGAATCGACGGTTTACTTCCTATTTCAGAAATTTCTTGGTCAAGAATTAAACACCCATCTGATGTTATTTCTTTAGGCGAAACTATTGAAGTTAAAATCATCAAGATTGATTCTGAATTAAAGAGAATTTCTTTATCATTAAAGAGAATGGGCGAAGATCCATGGCAGCAAATTGAAGGCCAATTCTCTGAAGGTCAAGTTATCACAGGTACAGTAAACAAAGTTACAGGTTTTGGTGCATTTATCAATATCTTCCCTGGAGTAGAAGCTTTGTTACCTGTTTCTGAAATGGCTGAAGAAACAATCAATCCGTTCAACAAATTCAAAGTTGGCGACAGTGTAGAAGTTCTTATCAAGAAATTCACACCACAAGAACACAGAATCGCATTGAGCATTAAAGATATAGGAAAAGAAGTTGTTTCTGAATCAGAAGCATCAGAAGAAACAGCTGAATAAGAAATTCTTCTATTAAAAAAAATAAAGCGCGAGATTTTTCAAATCCCGCGCTTTATTTTATCTTTCTGCATTCTTTTAAGAAACAATCTTTATACCTGAGCTTGTCCCAAGTCTTACTGCACCTGCTTCAATCATAGCAATAGCGGCTTCTTTATCTCTTATGCCGCCGGAAGCTTTCACCTGAAGACCTGCATCTTTTACTGTTTGATACATAAGTTTTACATCCTCAGCTTTTGCTCCGACACCGCCCTTTACAAATCCTGTTGAGGTTTTAACCAAATCCGCACCACCTTCTATTGAATATTTGCAAGCTCTTACTATTTCTTCTTTGGTTAACAAATCTGTTTCAATAATCACTTTCAAATTATGAACACCGCATGCCTGCTTGATTGAACGAATTTCGTTCACAATAAAATCTTTATCATCGTCTTTCAATTTGGTTACATTGATAACCATATCGATTTCGTCAGCACCATCTTCTATTGCTTTTTTTGTTTCAAAAACTTTTACGTCTGTTGTATTTGCCCCTAGAGGAAAACCGATTACAGTCACAATTTTCACATCACTGCCTTTTAGATTTTCTTTTGCAAGTTTTACATAACAAGGATTTACACAAACTCCGAGAAATTTGTGCTCTTTTGCTTCTTCAAACAGCTTTAGCAAATCTTTTTCTGATGCATCTTGCTTTAAAAGCGTATGCTCAACATATTTGTTCAAATTTTCCATAAATACTCTCCTTTTATAATATATTTTCTAAAATTTCAGATATTTGATCCGAATGATTTAAAATAAAATAATGCAATCCGCAAACACCGAATTCTATTAAATCTTGACATTGATTTATACAAAATTCCGCCCCGATTTTTTTAGCATCATCAGGATATTTTTCAAGTTGTTCCCTTAATTTTTTGGGCACGGTAACTTTTGTCATAGAAATCATTTTTTCGACCTGAGAAAGACTTCTTATTGGCATTATCCCTGGAATTACAGGAACATTTATCCCTGCTTTACAAACATTTTCCACATAATGAAAATACTTGTCATTATCAAAAAATAACTGAGTAAATATTGCACTTGCTCCGGCATCTATTTTACGTTTTAAGTTTTTAATATCCTCGTGCGAATTTTTACTTTCCGGATGAGTTTCAGGATAGCCTGCAACACCGATAGATAGAGTCGTTTTTTCTTTTATAAATTCAACAAGTTCATTCGCATACTTAAAATCTAATTCTTCACGCTTGATATAATCAGGAATATCCCCCCTTAATGCAAGAATATTTTCTATTCCGATATTTTCAACAGAAACAATATGTTCTTCCACTTCATCTTTTATTGATGAGACACAGGTAAAATGAGGCATAAGATTGAATTCTAAATCTCTTATGCTTTTCATATCCTCGATAGAGAACCTGTTTGCAGCACCATTCGCCCCATAAGTTAAAGATATCAAAACAGGTTCAAATCTTTTTAATATCCTTAATTCCTCATATAAAGAAGAAATATCATTACCTTTTGGCGGGAAAATTTCAAAAGAAATCTTAGGGCTAAAATCGCCAACACCCCCAAAATTTCTCTGATGATATATTTCTGATAATTCCATATGCTAATTATAGCACATAATATACCTAATTTTAAATTTCATGCTATAATTCAAATAAATCAGTTGAAAAGGGGATAAAAATGTCAGATAACAGAATTTATTTTGTAGACGTAACAAACAGAGATGGTGTTCAAACTTCAAGACTTGGACTTGCTAAACTACAAAAGACAATAATAAATCTTATGCTTGATAGTATGGGCATTACTCAATCAGAATTCGGTTTCCCCACAACAAAACACGAGCTTAATTACCTTAATGCGAATTTAGAACTTGTAGAGCAGGGAGTAATAAAAACAACCAAACTTTCCGGCTGGATGAGAGGTATTGCAGCGGATGTAGAAGAATCATTTAAAAATGTTCCTCAATTAAAATATGTCAATTTGTCCCAATCAACATCAGAACAAATGATTAATGGCAAATATATGGGCAAAAAGACCCCTGATGATATTATAAAAATGACCAAAGAAGCAGTCGAATGTGCAGCAGACAAAGGCGCTAAAATTATCGGAGTAAACGCAGAAGATGCATCACGAAGCGATCTTGATTATTTGATTAAATATGCAAAAGAAGCCAAAAAATCAGGTGCGCATCGCTTCAGGTACTGTGATACACTTGGGGGCGAAGATCCTTTAACAACATATGACAGAATTTATAAAATAGCAAAAGAAATCCAAATGCCTGTTGAATTGCATTTTCATAATGATTTAGGAATGGCTGCAGCTTGTTCAATTATAGGAGCAAAAGCAGCAATTGATGCAGGAGTTGATGCTTATATAAATACCGCAATCAACGGTATGGGAGAAAGAGCAGGAAATGCGGATTTGGTATCCTGTCTTTTGGGATGTTTAAAATCTGCAGGTTTCCGCGGCAAATACAAAATTGATGAAAACATAAAACTTGACAGAGCCTGGAGAATTGCAAAATATACCGCCTATGCATTCGGAGTTCCAATCCCTATGAATCAACCTGCTGTCGGAGATAATGCTTTTGCTCACGAATCTGGAATTCACGCAGATGGAGCACTAAAAGACAGAAGGAATTACGAATTATACGATTTTGAAGAACTTGGACGAGGAGAACCGGAAATTATCGAAACCGGCCGTATGATTACAACCGGAGAATACGGAGGAATTAAAGGTTTTAGAAACGTATACAATAATCTTGAACTTGAATTCAAAGATGAGCACGAAGCTCGCAATATTCTTGAACTTGTTCGTTATGCAAACGTTCATACACAAAAACCTCTAACAACAAGCGAATTAAAATTCATCTACTATTATCCTGATATTGCGGCAAAAGTAATGACGGTTTCACCTTATTATGAACCAATTGGCGCAATCAAAGAAAGAGTCGAAGCGCAAAAAGCAAGTTCAGAAAAATACAGTATCATTTAAATTTTCTTATAAGTTTAATTTTTTTTATAATATAATTCTTGTATGAATATCTCGCAGGAATTTGATACAATTGCCGCAATATCAACGCCTTTAGGAACTGGCGGGGTTGGTGTTGTGCGAATTTCGGGAGATAAAAGTTTTGAAATAGCACAAAAAATTTCTAAAAAAGAAAATTTACCCGCAGGGAAAATATGCCATGGTTGGATTTATAATGGTAATAAAAAGCTGGACGAGGTCATTATTTTGCCTTTCAAAGCACCTCATAGTTACAGTGGAGAAGATGTTATAGAAATCCAATGCCACGGAGGAATTCACGTTATCCAAAATATTCTTGATACCGTACTGCAAAACGGTGTAAGAATGGCAGAAAGAGGAGAATTTACCAAACGTGCATTTTTAAATAAACGTATGGATTTATCTCAAGCAGAAGCCGTAGATGATTTAATTCATTCCAAAACATCCGATTTCGCAATATATTCCGCCAAAAATCTCTCAGGAACGTTGGCTAAAACGATTAAAGAACTTCGGGAAGAAATTTTTACGGTGGCATCAAGAATTGTTGCGGGGATAGATTTTCCGGAAGACGTTGCAGAGCCTGAATACACTTATCTTATAGAAAATTTTGAAAAGGAGATTTCTCAAATCGATAAAATTCTGATAGGCGCAAAGTCTTCTGATATTTTAAGACAGGGCATAAAGGTCGCAATCGTAGGACGGCCAAATGTTGGAAAATCATCACTGTTTAATGCACTGCTTAATATAAACAGAGCAATCGTAACGGATATTGCCGGAACAACACGTGATGTTATCAAAGAAAACATTGATATGGGTATTCCTGTTACGCTCATTGATACAGCAGGAATAAGAAAAGATGAAAGCGTAGATAAAGTCGAAGAAATCGGTATTGAATATTCTAAACAGTCAGCACAAGAAGCAGATTTAATTTTGTTTATGTACGCTGCAAATGAAGGTTTTACAAAAGAAGATAAAGAAATTTATGAAATCATAAAAGACAAAAAACACATAATTTTGGCAAACAAAATTGACCTCGGAGGGAATAAATATACCCCTCAAACTATTGAAATTTCAACAGTTTCAAATAAAGGTCTGGAGGAATTAAAATCCGAGATAAAATCCACGGTTCTTGACATGTCATCTGAAGATATTGAATTTGTTACAAACAAACGACAACAAACTTGTCTTATAAGATGCAGGGAAAGCCTTGATAGAGCTCTGAAAGCCGCACAAGTCAATGAGCTTCAAGATATGATATATATTGATTTAAAATCTGCACTCCTCGCTTTAGACGAGATTACGGGCGAAGTCATAACAGACGACATATTGAACAATATCTTCGATCATTTTTGTATCGGCAAATAATCTCTATTTATTATAATTTTTGTATCTATAACTCAAAATACTGTAACTATCCGGAGTAGAATCCGTATCACTCCCGTAAAATACAGTCATATCAGATGTTGCTTTACGATAATTTGCTTCATCCATCATTTCTTGCTTGTTGCAATCGTGGGAGAATGCTGCAATTTCAGCGCTTGTAACTCTGCCATCGTGATTTGTATCCATTTCATCAAAATTTTCCAGAATTTTAGAAATAGTATTCGCGCTGTACGCACCGCTCATAGCAAGCTGCGAAAGTTCATCTTTTGAAACACCTGCTGTTGAGAGTGTTTGAGAGAATTTATCCATTTCATCCGCACTAATTTTTCCATCCCCGTCTTTATCAAACGATGCAAAATTATTCTGAAAATACGATGCAAACGATTGATTCAGCGTTAAATAATTTGTTTGATCACTGCGTGCAGCACTTATATTCTTATAAGTTACGCCATCTTGCGGATACAAAGATGCAAGATAAGCATACGTATTTGATAAACCTGATGTAATACTATTAACAATAGATGAACCTGTACCTGCCATAAAAAAATACCTTCTATTTTCTAACTTTACTTATATCATAATGATGATTGGCAAAATGTCAATAGTTTAAATCTTGATTTTATTTAAAATATCTATATTATTGTATTTTTAACCATAGTATGGTATAATTAATAATAAAGTATTAACTAAAGAGGATTTTTGTATGAAAAAGTTTTTAGCATTCACATTGGCGGAAGTTTTAATAACATTGGGTATTATAGGGGTAATTTCTGCAATGGTTTTACCGAATATGTTGGGCCATTGGGAGAAAAAAGCACTTGAAACTCAAACTAAACACTTCTATTCAATGATGACGCTTGCTATCCACAACTATATGGCAGATAACCGTATTGACGATTTGACAGATTCTCCGATGTATTGCGAAGCGTTTGAACAAGATGATTGCATACGTGCAAGAAAAGAACTTGATAATTTCTTCATGAAATATCTAAAAGTTGCAGTAAAGTGCACGGATGAAAATGGGAATAATAACGGAAAATGTAAGCCCATACAGGCTAAAGTTATAGATAAATCAAGTCCTAACCATGGGGATGTCACTCCTGACTATATACTTATGCATGGATATGCTATTAATGCAGTCGATCCACCCGATATTGCTTGGCCACTTAATATAGTTGTTGATGTTAACGGATATAAAGGACCAAATAGAGGGGGCAGAGATATTTGGAATCTTGACATTTTTTATGACGGAACAATAAATGGACCAACTTTAAACCCTGAATGTATGAATAGTAAAGGCTGTGCAAAAGGCAGAATAAATAGCGAGTTCTATTCAAGGTGTTTAACTTCGTATGATGGTGCGGGGTGTTTTGGTCGTTTCAAAGACCGCGGATTCAAGTTTGATTACTAAAGAAAGCGTTATTCAGAGGTTGCATTGCAACCTCTGAATTTTATTAATCTGACTATTTAATAAATCCTTAATTAGAATGACCCAACTCCTCCACTGGCGGGGGAGGCTGGGAGGGGGACAATTGTCATTGCGAGAAGGAACGATAGTGACGACGCGGCAATCTAGATTGAACAAATTATTCAAAACAGCTGGATTGCTTCGCTACCGCTCGCAATGACAGGGAGAAAATACGCAAGATTGATAATAACATTTACCCCGCTCGCAATGACATGACAGGGCTCCTCCCCTGCGGGGGAGGCTGGGTGGGGGACAATTGTCATTGCGAGAAGGAACGATAGCAGTAGGTCAGGCTTTAGCCTGACAACGCATATTTATAAACTTGACGTTTGTAGTACAAATGAGTTAATATAAATAAGTACACGAGTTTTATAAGGGATATAAATATGTCAAAAGAAAAAGCAAATATTGCAATTTTGGGCGCTACAGGTGTTGTAGGCAGAGAGATTACAAAAATAGTTGATGAATTAAATGTTGAATTTAATAATATAAAATTTTTATCCAGCGCAAAAAGTGCAGGTAAAAAAATAGAATTTCAAGGCAAAGAATACACAGTAGAAGAAGCAAAACCTGAAAGTTTTGACGGTGTTAATATTGTATTAGCATCTGCGGGCGGTTCTACCTCACAACATTTTGCGCCTGAAATCGTAAAACGCGGCGGAGTTTTGATAGACAATTCTTCTGCTTTCAGAATGGAAGAAGATGTTCCATTGGTTATCGCAGGGGTAAACGATGAAGATTTGCGCAAACACCACGGCATTGTTGCAAATCCAAACTGCTCAACATCACAGCTTATGTTAGTTTTAAAACCTCTTAATGAAAAGTTTAAAATTAAACGTCTTATTGTTTCAACATATCAAGCGGTGTCCGGTGCAGGCTTAAAGGCCATTAATGAACTTGAAGCAAACACAAAAGCAAAATTAAACGGAGAAAACTTTACTCCTGAAGCTTTCAAAAAAGAAATAGCATTCAACGTTCTGCCTCAAATCGATGTGTTCACATCTAACGGATATACAAAAGAAGAAATGAAAGTTGTTAACGAAACAAAGAAAATTCTTCATCTTGACCCGAATTTACCAATATCTTGTACGGCTGCGAGAGTTCCGGTATTCAACAGCCATTCTGAAGCCGTAGATATCGAATTTGAAGTAAAAACTACCCCTGAAGAAGTTCGCGAAATCTTGAAAAATACATACGGTGTCGAAGTTATTGATAATCCTGACAATTATGAATACCCTACGACAAAGGATTCAAGCGGCGTAGATCCTGTATATGTCGGCAGAATAAGAAAAAATTTAGCTTTTGACAACGGAATTTCTTTATGGTGCGTTGCTGACAACCTAAGAATAGGTGCGGCACTTAACACTGTAAGAATTTGTAAAAAGATTATAGAAATGGGTCTATACTAAAAATAGCTTAACATTTTCGGGTGTAGGGCTTGACAAAATTGTATGTTTCTGCTATACATGTAGCAGGAGTGTGTAATGCAAGTTTTTGGAATTAGTAAACAAGATTTAATCAGAAAAAATTACAATGAGATTTATGCTCATGAAATGGCTCACAAATCTGCAGGCGGAGCTTTTGCAGGCGCAATTTCCATTGAAAGAAATTCGGAAGGAATTCCTGTATCAGGTCACGTTCCTATTCAAATGCCAACTTTAGATAAAAACAATCCGCAAAAAACAATTGACCACGCAAATGTTGTAATTCGTGCAGCAATGGCACCAAATGATCCTTCTGCGCAAGATTATAAAGTTGCAAACCAAGCACGACAGATTAAATCTAAAGCCGAAGATATTAAATCTAAAGGTGTTGGAAACAAACTTAACGTAATTGCGTAAAAAAAATACTTGCCTCATTTATATTACGAAAAATTCAAAAAATGTGAAATATGAATTTTTTGTTATATAATATCATTAAATTAGGAGGCACAATGGAAAATATAATTTCAAATTATGACAATGCAGGCCGTTCGGGCGTAAATCCGACCAGAATTAAAGTTGTCGGCGTTGGCGGTGGTGGCGGCAATGCTGTAAACAGAATGTATAAAGCAAAACTTGCAGGTGTTGAGTTTTGGTTAATGAACACTGATTTGCAAGTTATGAACTGCAGCGAAGTACAAAACAGACTTCAATTAGGTGTAGAAACAACAAGAGGCTTAGGCTCAGGCGGAGATCCTACTACGGGAGAAAAAGCCGCAGTTGAAGTAAAAGAAGAAATAACAAAAGCACTTGAAAACACTGATATGTTATTCATCACAGCAGGTATGGGAGGTGGAACCGGTACAGGCGCTGCTCCTATCGTTGCTCAGGTTGCTCAAGATTTAGGAATTTTAACTATCGCATTTGTTACAAAACCTTTTGTATGGGAAGGCAAAAAAAGAATGACCCAAGCAGAAGAAGGCATTGAAAAGCTTAAAAAGTATGTAGATGCTATTCTTGTCGTTCCTAATGACAAACTTTTACAGGTTGTTGAAAGACAACTTGGTGTAAGAGAAGCTTTCTGTGTAACAGATGAAGTATTATACAGAGGTATTCAAGGTCTTTCAGATATCATAACAATTCCTGGTATGATAAATATTGACTTTGCTGATGTTAGGAAGGTTGTAAAAGATTCCGGAACCGCATTGATGGGTATTGGTAGAGCACAAGGCGAAGGCAGAGCAATTAAAGCAGCTGAGATGGCTATCAATTCAAAACTTTTGGAATCATCTATTGACGGAGCAAGTGGAATTATCGTTAATATTACAGGCAGTTCTAATATGACATTGTATGAAATCAATGATGCGACAAGTGTTATCAATAATGTTGTAAAAGATGATGCAGATGTAATTATCGGTACAGCAATAAACGAATCATTCCAAAACGAAATTCAAATTACGGTTATTGCAACAGGATTTGCAGAAAAATCTGCAAGAGGAGCACTTCAAATGTCAGCTGCGGAATACTTCCAGGGCAAAACATCCGAAGACATTACAAGACCTACAATTTCCGGTTTTGAACTTCCAAAAATCAAACTTGATGTCCCTGATTTTTTGAAAAAAGACTAATCAAAAAATAGAATAAATACGCAAAAAGGAAGCATATACACTTCCTTTTTGCCTTAATATAGGAGAAAAAGATTATGAGTAAACCGGAAGTAATACAATATAAACCTGAAGGAGTATGCTGCCAAGTTATGCAAGTTGCACTTCAAGACGGTAAAGTTTTGGATGCAGATTTTTACGGCGGCTGCCACGGCAATCTTCAAGGAATCAGAAGCCTTATAAAAGGGATGTCAATTGAAGAAATTATTGATAAACTCGGGGGTATTAAATGCGGTTCAAAATCAACAAGCTGCCCTGACCAGCTTGCTAAGTGCTTACTTGAATATAAACAAAATAAAAAAGCCGCAGCTGTTGAAAATTAATTCTGCCCGACTTTCCCATTGAAAAAACAATTAAATCAATAAGATAATATTGTGTATTATCTTAAAAGAGGGATTTTTTATGAACAAAAAAACTATTATTACTATTATTGCAATATTGGTTATACCTTTGCTTGCTTTTTGGGGTATGAGTATTAATAATAATTCGGAAGCAACTGCACAAACAAGCGGGTTGCCTCAGATATTTAAATTTTCTTCCTCTATGTGCTTAGAATGCAAACAAGTTGAACAAATTTTTGATGAAATAATACCAAATTACAAAGATAAAATAGAATATAGACAAATTTTTGTCGATAGCCGCAAAGACATGAACGACCCATTAATAAAAAAATACAAAGTAACCCTTGTTCCAACTGTTGTTATGGTTAATTCTGACGGCTCGGTTGCAAAAACTATTGTCGGAGCAGCAGAAAAAAGCGAGTACGAAAATTGTATAAAAGGACTTAGGTAATGGAAGGATTAACCTCGATATTCACATCTCAAACAAGCATAATAATTCTTTTTGGAGCTTCCTTTTTAGGGGGATTAATATCATCTGTTTCTCCGTGTTCTTTATCAATGCTGCCGCTTATTATAGGTTATATAGGCGGATATTCAGATGAAAAACCTCTAAAAACGTTATTACAAATGATATTTTTTGTAATTGGTGCAAGTATCGTTTTTTCTATAATCGGTATCATCTGCGCTCTTACCGGAAAAATCTTTGTAGGAAACCCTTATTTTGCTCTTGTAGTAGCTTCAATAATACTTATAATGGGATTAAACATATTGGGGATACTCGATTTTCAACTGCCTGTTTTAATAAAAGAAATACCCAAAAATAACTTTAATAATGAATTCTTATATCCGATGCTACTTGGTGCAGTATTTGCACTAATCGGGACACCTTGTTCTACTCCAATATTGGCCAGCATAATGGCTTTTGCCACAATGGGGGCAAAAATCAGCTATGCCGTTGTTATGCTATTTTTGTTTTCAATAGGACAAGGGCTAATCCTTATACTCGCAGGATTTATTACCTCAAAATTAAAAAACTCCGGCGAAAAATTCTATCAAATTTCAGAAATCATAATGAAAATAAGCGGAGTATTATTAATACTCGTTGCCCTTTATATTTATTTTAAAGTATTTTCTGCCGTAATTTAAGTATACAAATCCTTGTATAATGACTTAATTTGTTGTATTATAAGATATAAGTTATAAGGATTAGGAGAAAGTATCATGAACACATTTGAGGGAAAACTAATTGTTTCTGAAAAAGATAGATTTTGTATAATACTTGCAAGATTTAATGATTTTATCGGCTCAAAACTTTTATCAGGAGCGATTGATGAATTAAAAAGACACGGTGCAAAAGAAGAAAATATAGATATAATAAGAGTTCCAGGGGCTTTTGAAATCCCTGTTGTTGCCCAAAAGACAGCCTCATCTAAAAAATACAATGCAATAATCACTTTAGGCGCTGTAATTAAAGGAGCAACACCTCATTTTGAATATGTATCCAATGAAGTTGCAAAAGGGGTTGCTCAAGTTAGCTTGCAAACAGGTGTTCCTGTTACATTTGGTGTTTTAACAACTGATAATATAGAGCAAGCAATTGAAAGAGCCGGAACAAAAGCGGGCAATAAAGGTTCTGATGCTGCCAGAACCGCTATCGAAATGGCAAATCTTTTAAAAGAAATTTAAGTTTTTAAATAGATGGAGTGTTGAAAAGGAGTTTTACTATGAGCGAAGCAATCACAGAATACAGAAATGAAAACACTAAAGATATCGATTTGTTATCAACCATTGATATGGTTAGAAAAATGAATGAAGAAGACAAAATCGTAGCAGAAGTTGTCGGAGATGTTGCAGCTGATATTGCAACAGCGATAGATATGATTGCTAAAGCATTTTTAAAAGGGGGAAGATTATTTTACTTTGGTGCAGGAACATCAGGAAGACTTGGTATTTTAGATGCATCTGAATGCCCTCCAACCTTTAGTGTTGATCCGTCTATGGTTCAAGGAAGAATTGCAGGAGGCAAAGAAGCCCTTTTATTTGCAGTAGAAGGGGCTGAAGATAATTTTGAAGAAGGCAAAAAAGATGCTTCCGTTTTGACAGATAAAGATATATGCGTTGTAATTTCTGCCAGCGGGAATCCAAAATATTTGCTTGGAGTACTTGACAAGGCTGATGAAATAGGCTGTGCAACAATCGGATTGACTTGTAATTCCAGAGGTTTAATTGCTCAAAACGCGGGACATGTTATATGTACAGAAGTTGGACCGGAAGTTATTGCAGGTTCAAGCAGATTAAAAGCAGGAACAGCACAAAAAATGGTTCTTAATATGCTTTCAACAGGCTCTATGATTAAAATTGGCAAAACATACGAAAACTTTATGATAGATTTGAAAGCAGTAAATGAAAAGCTTAAAGACAGAGCCATAAGAATTGTTTCTCAGATTGCTCAAGTATCAAATAGCGATGCGCTTGGAGCATTATTAAAATGTAACTGGGAAATTAAAACAGCCATTATAATGATTAAAATGAATATTGATGCACAAAGTGCAAGAACAGAACTAAGAAAACACGGCGGTGTTTTGAGAAAACTTCTTAATGCCGAAAGTGCAGTATAAGGACGATTATCTTGGCTCAAAACAGGCTAAGAGAGGAGGTTTGATATGAAATTAACAGTTTTAGGAGCAGGATGTTGGGGGTTAACTCTGGCTTGGCTTTTAACAAATAATTTTGATGAAATAACCGTTTGGGGCAGAGCAAACGATTTAAGTGAAGATTTAATAAATAACAAACACACATCAAAACCTCTTGAAGTTCAGCTTGATAGCAAGGTTGAAATAACTTCAGACCTATCTTTAGCAATCTCTAATGCAGATATAATTTTGTCCGTTGTTGCAACTTCAGGAACTCGTGATGTTTGCGAGCATCTGAAAAGCGCAGGAATAAAGCCAGAACAAATACTTGTAAACGCATCAAAGGGTATTGAATTACCGTCATTAATGAGAATGTCAGAAGTAATTAAAGATGTATTGCCTGACCAAAAACTTGTAATACTTTCAGGCCCAACCCTTGCAAAAGAAGTTCTTCAAGGCAAACCAACAGCAGCATGTGTTGCCTGCGAAGATATTAAAACAGCAGAATTTGTTCAAAAAGCAATGAACGTTGCAGATAAATTCAGATTATATACAAATACGGATGTTATAGGTGTTGAACTTGGAGGCAGCTTGAAAAACGTTATTGCAATCGCTTCAGGTTTTGCTCATGAAATGGGACTTGGAGATAACTGTTCAGGGTCACTTCTAACAAGGGGCATGGCAGAAATAGTCAGGGTCAGCATTCAACTCGGAGCAAACCCTTCAACTCTATACGGCCTATCAGGTATGGGAGATTTAATTGCAACATGTTCTTCTCCAATGTCCAGAAACTACACCGTAGGAGCTATGCTTGCCAAAGGTAAAAAAATAAATGATATTTTGGCTGAACTTGGCTCTGTTGCAGAAGGGGTAAAAACTTCGAAAGCAATTTGTGAACTGGCAAAAAAACTTGATATAGAAGTACCTGTTTCAAATGCTATATACGAAGCTGTTTATACTGATATTACTCCAAAAGAATTATTATCAAAGCTAATGAATAGAAAACTTAAAGAAGAAGAAAGATACGTATAATGAAATATGCAGTAAGATATTTGAAAAATACATTTTATCCGTTAAATGTTCCTGACGATATGGAGCTTCAGGATGGGCAGATGGTTATCGTCAGAACAGAAAAAGGAGAAGAGGCGCTCAAGGTTTTTCGTGTTAATTCCCAAATTGAAGAGATTTGGGAAAACGCAACTACAAAACCTGAACCCTTGCCGCTAATCAAAATAATGACTCAACGAGATCTTAAGACTCTTGATGATATAAAAAAAGAAGAAGTTGAAGCTTTTTTCAAGTGTCAAGCTCTTGTAAAACAGCATAAACTTGTTATGAACCTTGTTCAGTGCCGTATTACATTTGACAAACGAAAAATCACGTTTTATTATACCGCACCGGAGAGAGTGGATTTTAGGGCTCTTTTAAAAGACTTGACCCAAACTTTCCCTCGCGTGCGAATAGATTTAAGGCATATCGGTGTTCGAGATGAAACTTCAATTCTTGACGGCGTTGGTATTTGCGGGCAACCATTCTGTTGCAGCGGTTTTTTGAAAAAATTTGCAAACATTAATATTAAACTTGCAAAAGATCAAGGCATGCCTATTGCTCCGGGAAAAATTTCCGGCACATGCGGCAGGCTTCTGTGCTGTCTTACATACGAATATTCAAATTATATTGATGCGGCAAAAGGTATGCCGCCAATTGGATCTTCTGTTATGACAACTGAAGGACTCGGCAAGGTTTGCTATCTCCAGTTTATGAGCGGCAAAGTCGCAGTTAAAATGGAAGACGGCAAAACTAAAGAATTTGATAAAAATGATATTGAAATGGTTGATGCTGAAGTCAATGTAGAAATCGACTCAAATCCTTCTGCGTTAAATGATTATGCTGCAGATGACGATCAAAATATTGATATTCACCAGCTTGAAGATGACAAAAACAGTTCTACCGGTAATATATAAATTTTTATACAATATTCATATTTAATATAAGTGCTTTTGTATCTATTTCTTCGGCCTTTTCATACAAAGCATCCATTTTTTTCATTAATTTCTCAGATGCATAAATTAAATGCGAACAATCTTCACAATTTTCAATGCAATAAATTATTGAGTCATAAATTGTTTTATATAAATCTCTTGCCTGTAAAAATTCTATACAAAATGTTGAGATTTCTTTTTCCAAATTTTCCATCTAAACTTCTCACCTTTCTCTAACTAGTTTACTAGTTTTTTAAATTAGTTTACTATATTGAAACGTAAAAGTCAATAAACTATTATAGTAGTTAATATGATGAATAAACAAAGTAAAATAAATATAAAAATAGGTACTAAAATTAAATTAGAACGCGTAAAAAGAAACTGGTCGCAAGAACAACTTGCTGAACTTTCTGATTTAAATAAAAATTCAATAGGTTCAATAGAACGAGGGGAATCATCCCCGACAATTGAAACTTTAGGAAAAATCGCAATTGCGCTTAATATTCCTCTTCATGAGCTTACAAATGTATCAAAGGTAGAAATAGATTAAAAAAAGACTGCCGTTTAATCAAGCGACAGTCTTTCAAACTTGTTAAACAGAAACTATTTTACAAGTTCTTTGAATTTTTTACCAGCTGAGAAAGCAGGAACTTTCTTAGCAGCGATTTTCAAAGTAGCACCTGTTTGAGGGTTTCTACCAGTTCTAGCAGCTCTCTTACGAGATTCAAATGTACCGAAACCAACTAAAGTTACTTTTTTACCTTTAGAAACTGTTTTTTCGATAGTTTCTAATGTAGCAGATAAAATGCTAGCTGCAGCTTTTTGAGAAACTTTTGTCTTTTTAGATACTTCTTTTACTAATTCTTCTTTGTTCATTACGAACCTCCTTTTACCTATAAACTACGGCACATAACCATTAATCCCCGCAGTTTTCTAATCGACAAAATTATTATAGCACTTTTTATAGTACTGTCAAGGGTTTTAGAGATTAATTTTCTAAAATTTTAAGTTATAATGTATATATACATATATAAATCTCTAAAGTCCAGCTATTTTAACTGTTTAACCCTCATTATTGAGCTTTGCAAATTTTACATTTTGATAAAAATATTGCAATATTTGGTACGCATTATAGCCCTGTTTTGCTAAATTATTCGCTCCATGCTGACTCATGCCGACGCCATGCCCGCTCTTTTTAACATCTTCATCGAAAGAAAATACAGAATGCAAGTATGGTAAATTAGAACCCCATGCGTTTGTATTTGTGTAGCCTCCCGCAGATGCTGAATAATACGCACAAATAATTTTCATATCATAAGTCAGAACAAGACCTCTTGTTTCTTCAACCGCACGATTTGTTTTATTTGTTTCAACAGAAGCACCGCCATAGGCTTGATCTTCAGTATTATCTTTTAAATCATATCCATAACGAGATTGCTTACCCAAATTCGCAAGAGCATAGCTGCGAGCAGCAATAGCCTGAGCCTTCAAAGCTTCTGACTCCCATGACGGAGGCATTTCTGAAGGAACAACACCCTTTATATAATCTTCTAAGTCTAAATCGTTTATAACAATTAGCTTTCCACCGGAAACTTTTACCATAAGCTTTCCACGATACCATCTGCCTTTTGCACTTACATAGCCGGCGCTATCCGGACGTAGCACCAAAGAATCCGTATTCAAAGGATAATATTCCCCTCTGCTATAAACTGCAATTTGATCTTTGTAAGGAACCAAAACATATCCGCGCATACCTTCAACTTCAAGCACCGTTTTATTAGTATGCACACTGATCATTCGACCTTTTACATCTGTACCGACCCCTACCTGATCAACTAAAGTCTCTAAGCCGATTTTGATAGCGTTTGCCGGCGCAGATACAATAAAATTAAATAATAATATGCCTAAAATAACTAAAATCTTCTTCATATGTATATTTTAGCATTTAAGATTTATTTGTAATAAACCATATGTATGATTTTTATGAATTCAAAAGCATATCTGCAAGTTCTGTTTCTAATCGCCCATTCAATGTCTTATTAACCTTTTGCAATTTTTGGGCTATTAAATCCATCTCAGGTGTCCATACAAAGTTATCTTGAACATATTTTTCAGCCTTGTTGAAATCCCCGTCAATTTGTATACGAATAATTTCTGATAACATTTCTTGAGCGGCAGGAACAACTTTATCAATATTAACGTGTATCTTGCCATCTTGTGTAAGACTGTATACCCCGCGGTTATACATATAATAATTTTGCATAACAGTACGAACCCTATGAGCTTGAGACATCGTAGGTTTTGATTTCAAGAAGTTGTCTGCAACAAAGGTCACTATAATTTGCAATCTTTGTTCTTCAGTATACATACCAAGTTGAGTCAACAAATCAACAAAAGCCAATGCGCCCATATCTGCTTTATTTTCTTCAATAATATTTCTGTATTTACCAAGGGCTTCACTGCTTTCTTTTGGCCCAAGAGAATGCGCATTTTCATGCCCGATAGTAAACCAATGATCAGCCTCATCAAGATAATATTTTTGTTGTTCTTTGTCCAGTATTGCATCCAATCTTTCCTGCAATTTCGCCTTATCACTTATAAAACGAATTTGTCTATGGTATACATTTCTACGGCCACCGCCGATTGTCAAAGACAATTTGTCAGAATTTGGAAGATTTTCTGCTAAAGTAATTCCTCCCCTATATTCTCCAACATCCCCTGAAGCCATTACCATATCAACATCAACCATAGTCTGTTTTGCATCGGATTGAATTGAGATTGTTTGTTCATATTCATCTTTATAAGGCATATTATCGGCTAGTATCGGTAAATATTTTTTTATAGCCATTAGCGCCTGAGTACCTTTTTTATTAACAATACCCACACGCCCGCCAAGAAAATCTTTTGGAATAGGGGAAATACCGTATTCTTTCAACATAGTCGATAATTCTTCGTTCTCCACAATCGTTCCGGTCATTTCGTCTTCGTAATTTTCTCTTGTGATAGTAAACTCAAGCGGAGTATCCTGCAAAGTTGCCCATTTTTTATCGGCATACGCATCCAACATAGGGTCAGCCGTTCTTAAAGCTGCAACTTGCAGTTTTAAATATTCGCAAAAATCTTGATTAGTAGAGACAAAAGCTGCCTTTTCAAGTTCATCGGCAATTTTAGAGAAATCTTCTTTAAAATAATCTATATAATCAATACCTTTCAAATTCTCTTCATCTCTCACAACCATAGAACGCTGAGTAAGAATTGCACGAACTTCATCTATTTTTCCTTCTTTTAGCATTCTGATTAATACGGAATGAAATTCTTCTTTTGACAAATCTTCAGGATAAACACCTTTGCCGGGCTTTTGGTCTATACCTTTTGCAAGTCTTATCGGATTAGACATAGAATCTATGGCATTTATACCTTTTTGAGCATCAAACAATATCTTTGTCAATTTAGCTTGCTCATTACCTTTTTCAACCTCTGATTCTAAAAATTCTTTGAATGGCAAATTATGTTTACAATCTATCTGCATATTAATTTTTTCTAATATTGCAGCAGCTCTTACTAAATGAATTAATGCTGTTTTGTCACCCAAAGCTAATGATTTATATTCCACTGATTCAGGTGTTAAGAATTTTTTTGTTACAAGATAATCTTTATGTGTTCTTTTTTTTAATTCGTCCATAGACAAATTAAACTCATAAGTTGCCATATTCTCTCCTTTATTTAAACGTTAGATATATGAATATTATAACATATGATAATTATTTGTGATAAACTTCACCCTTAATTATTTTAAAAGCTCTATATATTTGTTCTATAAGTATCAAACGGGCAAACTCGTGCAAAAATGTCATTCTTGACATGCTCATTTTTAAATTTGCTCTTTGAGAAACATTCTGCCCTATACCATTAGAAGAACCTATAACAAATACAACTTCTTGTGTGCCTAAATTGGTTAATTCCTCAAGTTTTGACGCGAATTCCTCACTGGAAAATTCTCTGCCCTTAATCTCCATTGTGATGACAAAATCTGTCGGCTTTATATTGGACAATATCTTTTCACCCTCTTGCTCTAATGCTTTTTGAATCAAGGAATTATCCTTTATTTCCATAGGACTGACTTCCAGAATAGTTATTGCAGCATAAGGACTCAAGCGTTTTAAAAATTCATCTATCCCATTTTTTATGTATTTTTCTTTGATTTTACCAAGTGCGATGATTTTAATTTTCATGACTATTCCCTCACCCGAATTTCTAAAACTCATACTTCGTTTTGAAATTCTACCCTCTCCCACTTATAAATGCTGTGGGCGAGGGACAATATACTTTTTTAATTTGAAACCTCACCCGAATTTCTAAAACTCGTCCCTCGTTTTGAAATTCTACCCTCTCCCACTTAAAAATGCTGCGGGCGAGGGACAATATACTTTTTTAATTTGAAACCTCACCCGAATTTCTAAAACTCGTCCCTCGTTTTGAAATTCTACCCTCTCCCACTTATAAATGCTGCGGGCGAGGGGATATATCAGATTTTAATTTTCAACTTTTGTAGCATCACTTTCGATATATATTGAACGAGATGGGAATGCAAAATCTATACCCGCTTTTCTATATGCTGCAATGACTTGCTGCAAAAATTCTCCTCTTACCCTTAAAAATTTAAAATAAGAACCTGATTTTATATATCCCATAAAACGTACATTTATTGAACTATCACCCATATCATGCACTGCAATAGTAAAATCATTATTGATTTCTTTATGTTGTGTTCCGATGTCTTTTAATATATCTATTGCTTTTTGTATCAATTCATCACTAGTTGAATACGTAACACCAAAAGTAACTTTTAATAAACGTTTCTTCGCCTGAGATACATTTGTAACTATTGCGTTTGCCGCAATATTATTCGGAACATTTATAAGAAAATTATCTAAATCACGAATTTTTGTTGAACGTATAGATACATCTTCAACATAACCCTCTATTCCGTTAATTTTTACGTAATCACCAATCCTATATACATGATCTGATAGAATAGTTAAACTTCCAAATACATTGGCAATAGCATCTTTGGCCGCCATACCTACTGCCAAACCTCCGATACCAAAGCCGGCAAGGATTGAAGACATCGAATAACCTTGACTTTGTATAACTCCGGTTATTGCAATAAATACAATTATCACCTTTAAAAACTTCATCAGTATTGGTAAAAATCTGAGCAAAGGAGAATTGGACTCCTGATTTTTGATTTTTTCCATTACCTTTCGGTTTATCACATCAATAATTTTAAAAAGCACGATAATTGCAACTATATTTATGCCTGTGGCAATTAAACCGGCTTGTAATTTTGTAACCATATTAATTAATCCCCTTTTTTATTATTATATTTGATAATTCTTTGATGTAAATAAAATTATATGATATAATTCTATTAATTGGTTATATTATATGATTGGGAATAAGATAAAAATAATAATTATACTGATTGCCGCAGGGATTGCAGGTTTTTATTTCAGTAAGTTATATCAGCCAAAAGCTAAAACACTAAAATTGTATGAACAAGGCCTTAGTAATTATGCTAACGGCCATTATCAGAATGCATATTATCTGTTTTCAAGAATAAGTCATATGTCACCTCTTAAACCTGTTGCTTTATACAGACAAGCTATGTGTGCAAAAATACTTGGAGATAAGGACTCCGAATTACAAAGCTATCTTATTTTATTAAAATATTTCTCTAAAAATAAACTCTCAACAGAAGTAAAATACAATACTGCACAGTTACTGGTAAATAAAGATAACCAAAGTGCAAAAAAATATTTTAATGAAGTTATAGAAAACACAGATGATGAAGATTTTAAAATAGCATCAGAATATTACATAGCAAAAATAAAAGCATCAGAAGCAATTGTAAGAAAACAAGCCCCCTTGAAAGAAATAGAACAAGCTTTTCGCAATTACCTTACCAAACATCCTGACGGCAGATTAGCTTTAGATGTCGCACAGACCTGGCAAGATTACAATGAAAACATTAGCCCAAAAGATAATGTCTTAATAGCAAAAGCTTTATATTTTGCAGGTCTGTATGATAAATCCGAAGAAATTATACAAACAAAAACCAAAGAAGAAGATAATTGGAACGTACAAGCACTAAATGCTTATGCAAAATCTGATGATGTTAAGGCTAAAAATATAATTATTATGGGAGTTTCGCAGTATCCTGACAATGTAACAAAAGACGATTTTAGATCAATAATAAATAAATCGGCAGCAAAGGAAACTAATCCATACCTATGGGCTTCATCATTATTTGGTATGATTAAAACTCCAAAAAATAAAGAATTTTTATGGAATTTAAAATGCGAATATGCATCACCGCAAGATAAACAATCATGTTATACAGATTTATATACCAATTATCCAAAAGGAGAATTTGCACAAAATGCACAAGCAAATATCTTTATTGAAGCAATAAAAAATAAAAAATATGACTTAGCAAAACAAGTGGAAGAAGATTTTATAACCAAATACCCCGAGTCTGAACACATGCCTATGATGATGTTTTGGCGTGCAAAACTTGAACAAAAACATTTCTTCAACCCAAATTTCCAAATGTTTTATAACAACATTATAAACAATTATCCGGACTCTTATTATGCTTATCGTGCGTTTTGGATATTAAAAGATATTGATTCTTTTGTTTTAAATACTGAAATCGTTCCGGAAAATATTGTATACCCTTACAAATATCCTAAAAAAAGCGACATCATATATAATCTGATACTTGTTCGAGATTATGAAATGATTAAAAAATATACCGATGATGATTTTATAAAAAGCTGGGCTCTATACCAACAAGGAGATTACACATCTTCTGCATACACCGCACAAAAAGCTATGGATAAACTTAATACCAAACCGCCTAAAAATGATGTAAGATGGCGTCTTGTATATCCTCTAAATTATTACAAACAAGTTAAACGCAATAATGCTTCAACAGGTAACAATACAGAGCTCATAATGTCTATTATCAGGGAAGAAAGCCATTTTAATACAGAAGCACAAAGCAGCGTCGGAGCGATTGGCCTTATGCAGCTTATGCCATTAACAGCACATGAAATAGGAGAAAGATACGGTTACCATTTTTATGCAAAAGACTTATTCAATCCGGAACTCAATATTAAACTCGGGAGCATATATTACGCTTCATTAAAAAATCAACTAAATAATGATATTTTGTCTGTCGCATCATACAACGGAGGAATAGGATCCGTTTTGAAATGGCAAAAAGGTCTTACTTATATGGATATAGACGATTTTGTTGAACAAATTCCATACGATGAAACAAAGAACTATATCAAAAAAGTATTCAAAAGCTACTGGAATTACACAAGAATCTACCAAAATTAGTAAATAATTTGAACATTAACTTTTCTTGCACGAGCCTTATTATCAAAATCAATCAAAACAATCTGCTGCCACTGCCCCAACTGTAAAACTCCATCTATTAACGGCACATGTGTCGAATTGCCTATTATTGAAGCTCTCAAATGAGAATACCCGTTACCGTCATGCCACATCTCATCGTGATGATATTCTCTGTTTGACGGAACAATTTTTTCCATAATTTCCGGTAAATCTACCAACAGCCCCGGTTCAAATTCCATATTTGTAATAGATACCGTACTGCCTTGGGCATAAACATAAACAACAGCATTATGTAATGTATGATTATAAACGACATTTCTTATTTGAGGTGTAATATCGATTATATCTGCATTTCCCTTTGTGTGCACCGTAAAAGTTTCATTAATAATAGTCATAATATCCCCAAATTTTCTTTTTATAAATTCTATATAAAAAATAATCTAAATTCAATCCAAATTATTGTTCTTGTTTTATTATTATCAAATTGCGGGAATGTTCTTCCTCCAGTGGCAATTTATAATCTATAACATCTATTATTTTTGCCCTATGTTTTTTTAAAACAGACAATGCTTCAGAAATTTCTTGAGGAGATTTTCTGGATTTGTATGCAACAAAATATCCGCCTTTTTCAAGTCTTGGCAAAGCATACTCACAAATATTTTTTAAAGATGAAACAGCTCTTGACGTTACAACTTCAAATTTACTATCATAATTTTCAACACGCGCACAAACAACATCCAAATTTTTAAGATTTAATTTTTCTTTAAAGAATTCAACCGAACGAACTTTTTTGGCAATACTGTCAAGTGCCGTGATTTTTATTTGCGGATAAGCAATAGCAAGCGGCACAGATGGAAACCCGCCGCCTGTCCCAAAATCAAGCATTGTTTTTGGAGTTATATATTTTTCAAAAAATAAACCCATAGCCAGAGAATCATAGATATGTTTTTCCCATAAATACTTTTCGTCGTTTTTAGATATCAGATTTAATTTATGATTTTCTTCCAGAAAAATATCTGTATACTCTTTAAATAAAGCTTTATCCTGCACAGTTTTATCCTTTATTATATTTGTTTATATATTCAATTTTCGAAGTAATTCTTGCAGTATCTTCCTTTGAGAGAGATTCTCGGGCAATATTCAATGCTTCTTGCATATATTTTAGAGAATTTTTGAAATCTTTGCGCAGCAGATAATAATTACCTATTTCATAAGCAATATCTGCAATATAATACGCTTCTTTTAGTTTTTTCGCATAATTATACGCTCCCTCCAGGTATTTTAACGATTTTTCGCTATCTTTACCTGAATATATATCTGCTAATCGGCGGGATGTTTGGTATAAACCGTTATAATTTTTGGTTTCTGAATCGATTTTCATACTCTGGGCATAATATTTAACCGCAGTATCAGAATTGCCGGCTTCATCAAGCAGATCCGCCATATTAGCAAGAGCTTTAGACAAAAACTTGTTTTTCTTTGAATTTGGCTCAATATCAATACATTTTTTGTAGTAAGATAACGCGGCTTTTGTATTATCTTTTTGATCATTAACTCCGGCAAAACGATAATACAGCTCTGCTTTCAACATTTTATCCGTAGTATTTTCAGCAAGAGAAAGAGCTTTATTATAGTATGCATATTCTTCATTAATATTTGCGCAAATTTTACCCAATGAAAGATTTATTCGAGCTCTTAACTCTTCCGGTAAATCATCCTGACTATCGAGTTCGTTTAAAATATATTTTGCATTATCTTGTTTATATATTACAAAATACACATTCGCCATCATCAATTTGACTTCTGCAACTTTGATATTATCAGATACATTTACGTAATAATCCTGAGCCTTGGTCAAATACTCTAAAGACTCGTACCATTGAGATGTATGCTTATAAACATTTGCCAATTTTAAGTATATTGTTGGTAAAAATTTATCATAATTATCATCATTATTTTTTGTAAGAGCATTTTGATACAAAATTATCGCATATTTATAATTGTATTTTGCTTCTTCTTCTTTTGCCATATTTAGAAGCTGCGTTAGACCGAGCGAATTACTTTCTTCCACAAAAGTATTACACTCAACTTTTTCTGTGACAAAATCTTTAATTGAACCTGCTATATCTGTTAACAACGTTTCATCCTCAAAGATAAAATTAATATTTTCAATTTTATCTTCTTCATGCTCCTCGACTTCAACAGGCTTATTAACATTTTCCTCTTCTTGATGGGATGATTGCACATCAACAACCGGTTGCTGCATATTAATTGCCAAAGCCGGACGGGATATTTTAGGTTTTTGAGGTATAAACAATGAGTGGTACTCTATTTCATTTCTCATTGTTTGGCGGGACAATTTTAAATCTCTTTCCAAAGGTTTTAATGGTAATTGAGTATTATACAAATTTACGCACGCTTTGTGAAGTTTAAGCATAACATTTTCAGGAATTTGATGCTCAATTATATCTCTATAGAAATCCGGTAAATAAAAACTTTCATCTATTGTATATATAAGTGAATTGTCCACATAAAATTTTATCCTATCCGGTCCGTACAAATGCACAGAACGAAGAAGATTTTCATGTAAAGGGACACGCATTACCGCCAAAAGTCTGAATAAATGCAGTGAAACAGGGTCTATTAAATTTACCATATCACGTAATATAAAATCAGTAAAAGACATTCCGCTCTTTGAAAATGCTTCTAAGAATTTACCAATATTATAATTACGCAAGTTCATAATCTTCAAACAAAGATTTATATAATTGTAATATCCCCGAGTTTGCTTATATAATTCATTTGATAGAATACCAATATTTTTTATACCATTATCCTTTAAATATTTTTCGAACAAGTTTTTAGACAAAGGTAAAACCGTAGTTTTTGAATGTTTTATTTCCGCAAACTCGTCTTCTTCATTTTTTCTGGAAGTTATAATTATTTTGACATTATAAATAGATGCAACGTGCTTGATAAAATTTATTATATCTGTCTTATTTTCCTTTAAAATCAAATCAAAAGAGTCTAAAACAATTAAAATAGGTTTAGTCGCGGAATTTATATATGAATTAATTTTTTGAGTAAAATTTTCCACCTTTAGTTTTGGCGGAGCAAATTTACCCATTATTGTATACTTTCTGAAAGTTTCAAAAAAGCTCAATAGCATATCATCAAGAATAGTATTCTCAAAGCAAGTATAATTTAAAACATAAACATCCGCTGAAATTTGAGACAAGATAAAATGAGTTAACATAGTTTTCCCTGCTCCGGAAAAACCGTTAACTAAGAATATTTTTTCATCGTTTAATAAAAATTTTTCATAATCAGAGATCTGCTTTTCGTTATTTTCAACAAAATGAGGATTAAAAGGTGTAACTTTTAAAACTTCTTTTATATTTATCTCTTTGTCTAAATATTTTGTATCCATAACTAATTAACTCTGTTACGTCCGTTATTTTTAGCGTTATATAAACGTTTATCTGCACTTGACACTAATTCTGACGCCGTAAGTCCATCTTCTTCACCATACGATGAAACCCCCAAACTTATAGTTACATGGCTTTCACGGTTATATGTCAAAATAAATGTTTCTTGAGCCACAATATCGCATAATTTCTGAGCAATAGTAACAGCTATATCATAAGAAGTATTCGGCAAAATTATACTCATTTCTTCTCCGCCGTATCTGCACACTATATCAGTGGCACGAACATTCTTTTTTAATATATTTGCAACTTGCTTTAAAACAGCATCCCCTGATTGGTGGCCATAATTGTCGTTAAACTGCTTGAATAAATCAATATCCAAAATTATCAATGAAAACGGCGATTCATAACGTTTTGCATTCTCAACTGCCATTTGCATTTGTTCTTGGAAATACCTGTGGTTATATAATTCAGTCAATCCATCAGTTGTAGCTAATTGATATTGTCTGTCAAAATCTTTTGAAATCGTAAGATATTTAATAATTACGGTGGTAATAAAGGCAAAAACCCCAACAGTAATCGGGAATACTATTTTTACCCAATAATAACCGCCCCACATACCGCTCATCATACAATAAGAGAAAAAGATATAAACAGCATATAAAGTCAATGCACTTCCAATAGCAACAAAAATAGAAGATATTTTAACTACAAAGAATATTGTAATTAGAGCAAGCAATATTGCCAAAAGAATATTTACATAGTCTGGAACAGGCCTTATCAAACTATCATCAATTATATTATTTACGTATGTAGCCTGAACCTCAACTCCCGGATATACCTTATCCACAGGAACAGTTTTAATATCGAATAAACTTGCTGCTGTTGCACCAAAATAAACAACTTTACCCCTAAAGTCAAAATCCAACTTTTCTTCACCATTAACAGCCTTTAACAACTGATATATAGGGATATTTCTAAATGTTCCGGCAGGACCGTACCAGTTTAAATATACTCCGCCGTCATATTGTGCATAAAATACTTTATTTGTTTTATTAAGTCTTATTCTTCCGTCTTTTAGGACGTGAAAATCCATATTGTTACGCAATCCCAAATAATCTAAACCTACTAAAAGGCCTAATTGCGGGTAGAATGAATACTTATACTTCAAGAATAACGGCATTTTTCTAAGTACACCGTCATCTGCTCTGGAAACATTTACCATACCAACATTTGAAGTTGAATCTAAAATATCTGCTAAAATAGTTCTGCAGTTTGAATATTCCAAATAATCATAAGTTTGATTATAGTTGTCTTTTACAGATATTTTTAAATTATCGGGAAGCACCGGCGGAATTCTCAAATTTATTGGCTGATCGTCCAAATTCATTGCAGTATATATATTATTATACTTTTTGAACATTTCAGTTAATTTATTATCCGCAGCATTTGCACTTTTTATTGATTTTACAAACATTAAATCGAACGCAATACTTTTTGGATTTTGCGCTTCAATATAATCAACCATTTTAGCGTATATGTCACGTCTTAGAGGCCATTCTCCGTATTTATCAAGAATATACTCGTAACTCCCGTCATCTATTGCAATAATTACAATATCACTATTTGGTTTTCTCAAACCGGATTTTGCAATGACCCTTTGTTTTATATCAAAAGTTCTATACTCAATGGAGTCCATAAAAGCAGAAAAACTACCGCTTTTTACCCCATAAGCTATTATAAAAGATATAACCGTAACCCATACAAAATATAATATTCTTTTTAACATATAATAAACCCTGCTACTTCACGTTTTCAGTATAGTTTAACAATGAAATATTAGCAAGAATATTTTTTACAACAAATTTTTGTTCCAATATATGATTATTTAACTTTAAAATCTCTGTATTATATGACAATTCATCCGGATGCTTTAAATAGCGCAAAAGACATTCTTCATTCAAATTCATTCTTAACTCTTTCTATACCAAAATAGTGATAACGAACTCATTATTACAAATTTTGAATTAAATGAAATCAACTTTTTATATAATTTGAACAAACTTTTCTAATACAAGTATATGAGACTAATAATATTTATATAAGCAAAAAGTATACACTTTAGCGGGGAATAAATTTGTTTATGAGGCAGAATAAAATATTGTTATGAAAAAAATATTATACATATTCATATTATTGTTTTCCGCTTTTCCGACATTTGCTTCTGATTATGGTATATACACACCTCAAGGTTATAGCCAGAACTTTCAAACAGATAATCAGGAAAAAATATTATTCATTCTTGATTTGTCAAACAGTATGAATGAACAATTAGAAAATGATTCTAAATTTAACCTTATGATTAAAACCATGCATGAAATTTTACCCAAAATAAATCCGCAAGCAATGGTAGGGTTGAGAGTTTATGGGCACAGAATGGGCTTTACTCCAATAGAAGCGTGTCGTGCTTCAACTTTATTAACCCCTATTGAAGCAAACAATTCCCAGAACATCTCTTATGCATTGTCAAAACATAAACCCAGAGGTATGACACCAATTACATATTCTCTTAAACAAGCCATTAAATATGATTTTATGGGATTCACGGGGAAAAAACACATTATTTTAATGACAGACGGAGGAGAAAATTGCGACGAAAGCCCATGCTCGTTCGTTATGAACCTTATAAAAATAAGACGAGATGTTCAAATAGATGTAATAGCCTTTAATATAAAAGATTCAGACGATTTAAAGCAGCTGCAATGCACTGCGCTTGTGACCAGCGGAAAGTTTTATGATGCTCAAACCTCTGCACAACTGCTTGATGGTTTTAATAATAGTATTAATGGAATAAAGAATGTAGAAGCAAAAATCATATTACCCAACATGAAAAAATAAAGTTATTACTAAGTTTCATATGTACATTATTAAGTTTTGTAAATTACGTCCTTTTTATTAAGCAATTATATACCTTATATATCCTTTATAGATATATGAGATATTCACAAGTGTAAGCTTAAAGAAAAGGAGATTTAATTATGGGCAAAGTTGAAAGAACGCAAATGAGCAAAGCTTATGAAGCAAGAAAAGCTCAAAGACAAGCAGACAAAGAAGCCTACAACAAAAAACAAGACAACGTAAAAATGCAGGAAGACAAAGCTGTTGAAAGAGGAGTAAATAAAGCTAAAGCTAAAGGAAGAGCTCTTAAAAATAAAGCTAAAAACGCATTACAACCAAACCATTATGATACAAAAGAATCAAGTGCAAAATATAGAAGTAAAAGCTTAATTAATCACATTGGAGATGAATTACGAATTGCCGTAAATAAAGCTGCTAACGGTGTAAAAGATGCTGCATTCGGAGCTGTAAGATTTGGATACAAGAAAGTTTTAAAACCTACCGGTAATCTCATCGGAAAAGGAGTTAAATTTGTAACCAATGTTGCATCTTCAGCAAAAGCAAATGCTAAAAAATTAGCTAATGCAGCTGCAACCAAAGCAAAAGGGGCTGCAGACTACATTGGAACTCAATTTAATAAAGCGGTAGATTGGTTCAAAACTGCAGGAAGCAAAATTTCAACATTGGGTGACTAATAGTAAAATAACTATAATATATTACAGGACCTCGGATTTATATCCGGGGTTTTGTTTTGTTAATATTATTTAATAATAAGCATTTTTTTAGCAATTAATATTTATATATAACCTTAATTAATAAGTAAACAGGTAGTTAGTAGAAAATGAATAACGTTAGTCTTTCAACGAATTTTAACGCAAATCACTATTCAAACAACAATAGTGTTAATAAATATGTCAATACACAAATAAATGGTATTGATAAGTATACTCCGGGAAATAAATCATTAAAAAAGAACAAAAATAATATCATCTCGATAAAAAAAATGATGTCACTTATACTATCAGGTACATTATTGCTTGGTGGGGCAAAAGCCTGTACAGGGAATAAAATATCAGATAACGATAATATTGATGGCACTAAAATAGAATACGTAAATGTCAAAAAAGAAACCAGAGATTCTATCGCTATACCATTAATTACACTAAAATCAAAACTTAACAAAAATAATGATTTCCTAAAAGATGTAAATATCAGCATTGCGGGTTCATACAAAGATCTTAATGATGATCACTCTTTTAAAACATATTTAAAAAATCAAGAATATACCGATTTGGATAAAGGTATAAATTTTTATTCTGATAGTAATTTACAAAAAATTATTATCGTTCAAGCGGATCCGCATGATAATTTCGGAGGTAAGGCTCTTAGCGAAACTGCGGGTTTAGGATACTCTGATTTACCATCATTAAGGCATACATTGATGCATGAAGTCGGACACCAGTTTGATGAATATTTTGGACACGACCACAATGCAAAATTTGCAAAAGAATGGGACAATATCTTGAAGGAAAAAGAACATGACTCCCACAGAAATCCATACACATATGAAAATGAAACACCTGCAGAAGAAGAAATCGGTGTAGAATATAAGTGGAATTCAGGCCTTAGCGACAAATCAGAATTTCAAGAAGCCATTTTAAAAGATTTAAAACATGTTGCAAAATTAAAAAAACAAAACTCAAGTCACCTTGCTTGCAACGTGGATTATTACACACAATCAATTGATTTCACAAAACCAATAACATACTATGAAGTAGATCTGGCAGATGTTGCAAGAAGTGAGGTTTATGCAAATCTTTTTGCGTACGCAATTGGTGAAAATGACGGTGATAAGGAAGATTTTGTAGAAAACTTTAAAAATTCATACAAAGTTGTACAAAAAGATATTCAAAAATATTTAAATATAAAGGCAAAATAGTTCATACTATTTGCTCATTCAGAGCCTTTTGACACAATAAATAAACATATTTACCCCCCCGCTCACAATGAAATGGGAACTCTACATAACCACCGTTAACAACATTTACTCCCTTGACTTTTTTATAAAAAACCTTAAACCAAATGGAGGATACATCAATATAAAATTTTTAGTAGAATATTGGTGTAATCGGGAGGTAGGTATAATGTTTTCTGAAATGATTCAGAATTTACTAAATTCAGGCGGTAGAGAGGCAGCAATGAAAAGAGCTGCACAAATTAATAATTATACATACAACAATGTAAGAAAAACCACACCTCAAGCCCCTGCACCAAATGCGCTGGATTCAATATATCCTCCTGGGAAAGAGAATGTTCAGCCATTTGAAAAGGTACTTTCTAAAGCGGCAGAATCTAATTTTGGCTCATTACTGTTAAATCCGGCTCTAAATGTTAACGCTAATATATATAGCGGAACAGGTATTGATACAGATAATGAGATTACTGCCGGCGGACTAAACAATGCTACATTACTTAACGCAATAAGAGAAGTAAATGAAGCCAAGATGGATTTTTCAAAACCGCAAAGTGCAGAAAAAAGTCAAATTTTAGATATGATTAATAAAGTTTCAAGAGAAAACGGAATTGATGAAAAATTAATTCAAGCGGTAATTAAACAAGAATCCGGCTTTAACCCTAATGCTAAGTCAAAAGCAGGAGCAATGGGCTTAATGCAGCTCATGCCGGCAACTGCAAAAGCAATGGGAGTAAAAGACCCATATAACCCTACTCAAAATGTTGAAGGGGGAGTAAAATATTTAAAATCTTTATTGAACAAATATAACGGAAATATTATTTTATCACTTGCTGCATACAATGCAGGTTCTGGCGCCGTTGATAAATATGACGGGGTTCCGCCTTATAAAGAAACACAAAATTATGTAAAAAGTATTTTAGCTAATTATTTGTAACAAAAAAAAGAGGCGCAGCCTTACAGGCTGCGCCTCTTTTTTTATTTATTTTTTATACATCAAAAACATTTTTCACTTTATTTTCCCAAGTCGCTTTATCTGTATATTTTTGATCAATTTGGCCTGCTTTAAAGATTGTTTTACCTGCAATGTAAGACACGGCCATTGTTGTTACGCCGGCAATCGCGCCTAATACTTTTGCTTTTGGAGAGGCTTTTACAAGTGTTTGAACGAACTTGCAATCAGGAAGTTTTTTCAAAACCTTTGTAATACCTTGTGCAATTTTGGAAGTTACTCCCGGATTTTTGAGTGCTAAGTATCCTGCGCCGGCACCTGCGCCATATGCTGCTGCTACAGTTAGTCCACCTTTCAAATTGTTTGTAAATTGTGCTCCTGCACAATTCACTCTATTTGTAATATCACCTTTGTTTTCCGCAACTAACGGGTAAATCGCTGGGGCCACAGAATAACCCAAATAATTTGACATAAATAACCTACCTTTCTTTACCCACATAAGATAAAATTAAAAATAACCTACTCTTATATAAAGTATTTGCAGGTAAAAAAATTGTCCGTCAATAAGGTTAATTAACACACGAAGCAAATGATTTTGCGCATTTCAGCAAGTTAATATTTCTTCATATCACTTCGCAATATCATAACTTTGATCAATTCTTGTATAAATTTCTTCAATCGGGCAAGAGCCGTCAAGCACAATAGTTATCCAACTTTTTTTATTCATATGATAAGCGGGGTAAATGTATTTGTTTTTTAATAATTCAGGAACTTCATCTTTTGGAGCTCGAATATCCAAAACTTCTATAATCTCATCTTTAAGTCCTAATTTTGTCCCGTTTACAGAAAGAATTGCCAAATACCATTTTTGATTATCTTTCCTGCGGCAGACGGCATTTCTTGGGAATTTTGGCCAAAGATATTCTTCTTTATCCCCATATTTTTTCAGGACATAGTTTATAACCTTATATGTGTAATCTGATTCAAAAATATCCATATCAAAGCATTTTGAAGTGATATCATCAAGAATTTTGTTGTATTCATCCCTAATTTTGCCCACAAAATCCCCGACTGCACTTTTTGCAAGATGCAGGGTATAAACTTCATTTGTAGATTTTTCTATTAGTTTTGTTTTAATCTCATTTGATTTCAAAATTGCTACGGTTAACGAAAAATCATTATTGCAAATATCAATCGAATAAATATATCCGTCTTTATTTTTTATAAAGCCGTAATCAAGTAGTTTCTTTGAATTGAATTTTTTATTCTTTATTTTGTACATTTGTCCTCTAAAAAAGACCCGCTTTCGCGAGTCTTTTTATAATTGCTCCAGGCCAGACTTGAACTGGCACCGGGTTATACGCCCGATTGGATTTTAAGTCCAACGCGTCTACCGATTCCGCCACTGGAGCGCGGTTTAATATTCGATTGTCATGTTATAACCTTAGCTTACAGCGTCTACCTCACCTCTCCTCGGAAGATACTCAATCTTCCTCGTCGGCAGAGTGCCACTGGAGCGCGGTTTTATATTCGATTGTCATGTTATTACCTTAGCTTACAGCGTCTACCTCACCTCTCCTCGAAAGATACTTAATCTTTCTCGTCGGCAGAGTGCCACTGGAGCGCGGTTTAATATTCGATTGTCATGTTATTACCTTAGCTTACAGCGTCTACCTCACCTCTCCTCGGAAGATACTCAATCTTCCTCGTCGGCAGAGTGCCACTGGAGCGCGGTTTTATATTCGATTGTCATACGTGAACTCCAAAGCTCACTAGCCAATAATATTATAAACATTTACTCTTGTCAAACAGAATATTTATTAATATACCAATCTATTTCTTCAATTTTATTGTTCGTATATTCTATTATTTCTTTTAATTTTGAATAAATTGTACTATAATTCGAGCATTTTGAATTCCCTAAAAGTCCCGATTTTACATTGGAATATACCAATTTTTGCAATATGGAAATTTCTTTATATAAATTCGGGTCTACATCATTCTTTATATCTGATAATAATATGTACATTTCTGCAATTATATTTTTTGTTAATTTAAATTTTTTACGCAGCATGCTATCCTGTATCCCTCGTAAATAATCCATGATTTCAGAATAATTATTCAATAAATAACGTTTTTTCTGCAATAAATCTTCTCTAAAATATTTTTTGGTCTGCTCATAGCCTTGCTCAATAATTGCCTGACGCTTTTGTTGCGGATAATTGAAATCCACTACAATCACAGAACCGGTATTGATTACAAGATAATCACACATATCAGAGTTTTTAAATAATTCCGAAATAAATGAAGTTTCTGAATATGTCATGCAAGAATACATGCCGTTTACATACTCCAAAGGATTTTTATCAGACCCTGAAAATTCGCCCTCTAAACGAATTTCCAAAATTCTGTCTTTGGACTTTTGCAAATTTTTAGACAAAGACCACATAGGCCTTCCTTTCATCAAATCGCCATCAACAAGCAATTTATTATCCATGTTCACAGCACGCATCAAACCGGGCATACAACATGATATCCTTACCGCCATTGCTACTTCAAATTCCGGAGTTTCAAAATTCGAAAACTCACAACAGGTAAAATCTTTCATATTGGTTGTTATAATAACAAGGTTTTTGCCAATATCCTTGAATTTTACCGGAGGATTTTCCCCTTTTTTGTAATTATCTTTATAAAACTTCTTTTCAATCAGTTCCCTGAACCAATCTAAAAATACATCCCCTTTAGACAGTGCAAATTTACCTTTCAAACTCAGAGAAATATCCCTAAACAATTCAAAATTTACGCCCAAAAATACTTCCGCAAGTTCATCCACCGTATACCCGACAGCATATAAAGCTGCAACGATAGAACCCACAGACGAGCCGCCCAAAGTGCCGAACTCAACACCCATTTCCTCAAGAGCTTTTATTGCTCCAACATGCGCAGCACCCCTGATTGCACCACCACCAAATAAACACGTATACCTTAAACTCTGTTGCTCACTCATGTCATTAATATTAGCATAAAAAAAGATTGGCTCATCACCAATCTTTCTTATATATTTTTTAATTCTCTATGCTGCCTTTGAACCTTTAATTTCACGAATTAAATATTCAGCAACCCATTTGAAATCTTTATTGTCTGCTGCTGCTTTTTTAAGATATTCAACAGAAACATCACCTAAACGAATCAAAGTCATTGCTACAACACCTCTTTTGATTCCTCTTACAACTTGTAATTGATTAACCAGTTGAGGAACCACTGATGTGCCGATACTTACTAATTCGTTTTCAACTTTATTTTTTGTTGTATTATCTACGTTATCTAATTCATTTAAAATATCATTGATTGAATGCATATCTTTATCTCCATTTGAAATCTTATTTACATTATCATTATAAACGAGATTTTTTAACTTTCCGGATTTCATTACATAATCTTTATATCTTGAATAAAATATTAATATTTTCTTTATATCCGGATTATAATGTCAGGCTAAAGCCTGACTTACAGTACTGTTAAGATAAAAGTAGATAAGTAAATAAGTTTGATAAGTGCGATAAGTTCTTATCGGTGCTACGCACAATTAATAAACGTAAAGAACTTTCCAACCTATCCTACTTATCCTACTTATCCTACTTTATATCCGGATTTTCAAGATAAATATTTTTGCTATATTCCACCCGACATACATTGTCACTTGTAACGAAATTTTCATTTTTCATTGTAAAAACATTATGAATATGTAGAATAAAAGAGGATAGTAATTAGTTTTAAAGGAGAGGTGCAATGAAAAATCTATTAAAAATGTTTGTATCCTTGGCTGTATTATGTTTCGCATCGACTCAGGTTTTTGCATATCCTGATGTTAGTGATTCTCACTGGGCTGCGAAAGAAATTAATCTATTAACAGAGCAAGGAGTAATCATCGGGTATCCTGACGGAACATTCCAACCTGATGAAAACGTAACAAGAGCAGAATTTGCAGCAATGGCTATCAGAGCTCTTGGACAAGAACACACAAAAGTTATTCAACCTGTTAACTTTCTTGATGTGCCAACTGAACACTGGGCTTATTCTGATATTCAAAAAGCTTTATATTTTGATTTGATTTCTTGTGACAAAAACGGAGAATTATTCAGACCTGATGATTCCGTATCAAGAGGAGAATCAATCTCAGTTGCAGTTAACGCTTTGACAACAGAAACCATCAGCAACGCAAAAGCAAAAGAAGTGTTAGCTCAGAAATATGTTGATGCAAACTCTGTTCCTGAATGGTTCTTAATTCCTGCAGGTAAAGCAGAAATTCTTAACATGGTTGTTGTTATGCCAACAGCACCAAAAATGGCATTAGAAGCTAACAGACCGGCTACGAGAGCTGAAGTTGCAGCGATATTATACAGAATGATGGAACAAGCAAAACTTAATCCAAATGCTAAACTTGCTGAAGCAATGAGAAAGAAAACAGGAGAAGGTTTTGTTATTGAAGATGCAATTGTTCAAGGAAGTGTAGGTACTATCCCTGCCGGAACATATTTGCCAATCAAAATGTCTAAATACATAAGCTCACAAACATCAGAAGGCGGAGTTGTTTATAATGCTTATGTTCCTCAAAACTATGTGACAAAAGATCACTATATCTTGGTAAGACAAGGTGCATCTTTGCAAGGTCAAATATTAGATGTAAGACCCGGACAATATTTCGTAAGAAACGGCGTTTTAGTTCTTAAAAATGCTTTAATTACAACAGAAATCGACCAAACTGCTCCGTTCTCAGGTTTGACTGAAATCAAAAAAGACAGAAATTGGTGGATGAAATTTGTAAGATGGGCTTTCAAAGGAGAAAAGCTTGAAGTTCCTACAAACGGAGATGCATACATGAAATTGTTAGAACCTGTTAGAGTTGATTTGACTAACGGTTGGATTTACGAATAATTTCACTAACAACAAATACAAAAAGCGGTATAGGTTAAACCTTTACCGCTTTTGTTTTGAACTGTTAAATTATTATATACATGCCATTTTATCCATCTTCATACGATAGAAATCAACATTTATATTAAGTTTTTCACCTATTGATAACAGAACCTGAATAAATTCCATATCTCTTTCACGGGATTGAGAAATATTATTTTCTATAATATCTCCTATTCTGTGATATATCTTGTTGTAGTAAATATTTTGAGCTTCTGCTATATCTATTTCTAATTCTAATTTTGAAATCATATCGAACAAGTCAAGAATTGTTTCTGCTTGTGACACTTCAAAACTCTTTGTCAGTCTGTTTAAGTTTGTGATAACTTTACGGCTGAACACCTTATTTGAAGGGGTCTTGTCTATTGAAATTCCTATTCTTTTAGCTTCATAATTTATTGCAACAATCTGTTGAATAACATTATCTTCTACAAAACCAACACTGTGTTCAAGTAAATCATTATATCTTCGGCTTAGCGTATAACCTGCTGAAATTTTAAATTCTTCAGGAATTTCAAGTCCGAGATTTTGCATGTGATATATTGAGCTTTTGCCTTGGTCGTACATTTCTTCATACCTGTTGGCAAATTTTTTGAGTTGGTCTTTCAAAAGAATTTGAAGAATTTTCTTTCTTTCTTCTATGAATATATCTTTCAAAGTAAAGTATTCTTTGCCAAATTTTTCGTCCAATGCTCGTATAATCTCTGTTTGAGGAGATAGCGCAAATGTTTTAATCAAAGAATTCTTCAAAAGATTATACTCTTCATTTGTAGAGAATTCTTTTATTGCACAGTGGAAATCCCCATCAGAATACTGCATAAGCGCAAATACCAAATTGGATTTTTGCATTGTTATTTTTGAAGTAACTTCAATATTACCTACTATGAAATTAGAATTACCTTTTTCAACAAGCTGATAATCATTTCTTTTTACACTGTAACAGTAGACATCTTCTTCATCTTCAAAATCTTGATATAAAGATGAAATTCCCCACAAGCAGGCAACTTCTTTTAAAGACACAACTGAAGGTTTTACCCAACGTTCATATATATCTTTTCCTGTACCAAAATCTTTAATATTGCTTTGGGCTTGATTTAAGATGTCCAAAAATGGTGTTTCAAAATCTTCAGATGTGAAATTACGTGCAAGCTGCATTGCTCGAGCAGCATACTTCATTATTTGCACCGTTTCAATTCCGGATATTTCATTGAAAAACCAGCCGCAGCTTGTATACATAAGCATTGCTTGTCTTTGAATTTCTAAAAGCTCCATACCCCTTACCCGATCATCAGGAGATAAATCCGGTAAGAAATGCTCTTTTTGGAAAGATTTTATAGTTTTTGATGTTCTGTTTAAGATAACATCAATATATAAATTCCTTACATCCCATACATCTTTATTAAAATATTTTTTACCTTCATTTTCAAAAACAATCGCAAGTTTATCTCTGAGAAAATCAAGAGCTTCTCTTAAAGGTTTTCTCCATTTTTGATTCCACCCAGGCTGACCGCCTGTTGAGCATCCGCAATCCTCTTTCCAGCGGCCTACACCGTGGAAACAACTCCAAGAAGATGCTTCTTTAATATCTGCCTCATAATCACTTTCATAACTTTCCAAATATTCACCATAATTAGTAATTTTAAAGCCTTCGTCTTTTGCTTTTATTTTTAAAACATAAGACAATGCCATATCACCGAATTTTGTATGATGGCCGTAACTTTCGCCATCTGTTGCTATATTTATAAGCTGAGGATAATCTCTTGTTTCTGAAACTCCCTCTTTTAATCTTTTGATAAATCTGTTTCCGTCTTTTAAAAGTTCGTCAAAAGCAACTGAGCGTGAAATTGCACCATCGTAAAAGAAAAGAGTAATAGATTTTTTAGGATCACTTTTTATTGTGTATTTATAGGATCTTGCAGGGTCTATATTACCCCAGCTGACATCCTCCCACTCTTTTTCTCCTTGTTTACGAATTTTCAAAGCCTGAAATGGGGATAAAATAGTAAATTTTATGCCATTATCAACTAAAACCTTTAATGTTTCATCATCAACAGCTGTTTCTGCAAGCCACATACCTTCAGGCTTACGCCCAAAACGACTTTCAAAATCTCTAATTCCCCATTTTACCTGGGTTACTTTATCTTTATAATTTGCCAAAGGCATAATCATATGGTTATAAACTTGAGCAATAGCATTACCATGACCATTATGTTGAGAAACACTTTCAATGTCAGCCTTAATGATTCTTTCATAAGTCAGCGGAGCATAATTTTCCATCCAAGAAAGCAAAGTCGGGCCAAAATTAAAACTCATATACTCATAATTATTAACAATATCAAGAATTTTATTACGATTATCGACAATACGAGAAACAGAATTTGGGGTATAACACTCTCTGCATACTCTCTCATTCCAATCATGATTTGGGCGGGCACTTTCTTGCAATTCTATTGCTTCAAGCCACGGATTTTCCCTCGGCGGCTGATAAAAATGACCGTGTATTGCTAAAAATTTATCATTTTTTACTTCCATATAAATTCCTTCTTCTCATATAAACATTTAAATAAAAGAGTAATAACTATTCACTACTCAATAGTATTTTCATCTTTTTTAGGCGGATTTTTCTTTGTTAAGACTTTGAAATTGTCAACATCCATCCACGGATCACCTAAAGCAACAGAAAATATTCTCCCGCTGAATTCAATTTCGTCCCCTGCATCAAGATCAATATTCTTTTCAGCTATATCCTTTTTCAGAAATATTTTAAATTCAGACAACGGAACATTATGATTTATGATATCGGGTCTTTGAATTAAAAATGAAATATATTGTTCAGAAGATCTCTTAGCAGGAGGATAATCTAAACCAAGAGTAGAAAACTTATCAAATTTTGCCACAATTTTGACATTTCTGTTTAAATATTTGTACGGATTATTTACAATATCCAATGCTCCAACAGAAACATATTGAGTTGCGGTATTTATACCCTGATAAACGGGTGTAACTGCTGTAGTTTGAGAATTTACCTGTCCGACAGTCAATCCGGCAGAAAGAATTGCTAATATCCCAAAACTAATTATACTACTTTTTTTCATTTTTACCTCTTACTTAAACCTTTGTTTTACATATAACAGTCTAACACATAATTAAAAAAAGGAAAACTATCTATGTATATATCAGCCAAAAAGCTAAATATTTTTTTAAAAACACCTCTTGCACTTTTTTTTAATATGAGTATAATAATTAATGTAGAGTAAGGGTTTATAGATTGGTTCTATATGAAAATTAGCGCCCTTGCTAAGGAAAGAGATATACTCCATTAGATGAGTACAATAAAATTCAATTATAAATACGTAAAAGACCACGCCGGAGCCGGGAGTTGGCGCAGAGGGTACGAATACCACCAAAAAGATATGGTATTCGATAATTATCCTGAAAAAAACTTTTATATGGGAAAAGTTAAAGGGAATTTTCAGGAATTTTATAACACTGATTTAATTTTTAAGAAAAATACCGTTGAAGCAAGATGTAATTGCCCATTAAAAGAAGAATGGTGTAAGCATTCTGTTGCAGTCGCACTGAAAGCAATTGATGCACACGCTTATGAAGATTGGCTATCTACAAAATTCGGTATGGAATTTGAGTTTCCGGATGAGGATACCCAATTAACAGAAGAACCGCAAGGCAATTATATATTCCATTTCAACGCAAAAAGAAAAGCAAATTTCTTCTCAGTTCTTGTAAGGTCAAGAGAAACCGGAAAAGTTATAAGACAGATAGAACCAATTATGCGCGGCGTATTAGAAGCTCAAAAGACTGATAAATCTTTTGAATTAAATAATTCACAAAAAGTTGAGCTTTTAATATTCCAACAATTATTGAAAATAGCAAGACAAGATAAAAAAGCCGGCTGGTATGATATACCGATTGCTAAATTCGGAACAATATTCTCTTTACTTGCAAAGGCAGACGAAGTGCTGGATGAAAAAACCAAAGAGAGATTGAAATTTACGGATGAAGAGTGGAAACTTGTCTTGTATGTAAACAATTCCGCAACACCGGGAACTTTACTTTTATCATTGGAATGGCAAAGACCTGATAGCGATGATGTTTATCCGTTTGAAGAGGTTAGGTATTTTTCAAGACACCTAAAATGGGGAAGATACAAAAATGTAATGTTCCCGACAAATGTTGCAATTCAATCTTTACCTCAAAATATTACAAAATCTTCATTTACAGACCTGAAAGATGCCGAATGCGGCAAATTTATTTATGAAGACTTGCCAAAACTAAGAGAAGTTATGGATGTTGTAATTGACGAAAAAATATCCAAACTTATGCTTGAAGAAAGACCTCCAATAAACATTGTTACAATGGGTATTGACTACGACCAGAGTTTGAAAGCTTCTCTTGACTTTGAATATGACGGGGTTAGAGTACCTTATACAAAGTCTGCCAATGACAGATTGCCGTATGTTACAGTTAAAAAGCCAGATGATGATATGATTTATTGGGTTAAGAGAAATTTTGAGCATGAAAATGCTGCTTATGCGATGCTTTTAGCTTGTAAATTCATCCCTATGCAAACAAATAACTTGGCTTTAGAAAAAGAAAATGCAATAGATTTTTATAATTATTACTTAAAACAAGCAGGAGAAGGATGGAAATTTGAAGAAAAAGACGACATGTCATTTTTCAAAATTATGGAAAATCCTTTCAAGCTGTGTGCAAAAATTGATTTCTCAGATGAACAGCCCGATAGTTTTGATGTTACGATCTACGGTCAGGTTGGAGAAGAAGTTATAGATTTCAATGAAATTTATGAAACCGCACAAAAAGATGAGAAATATTCAAGAATAAGAAGTTTAGGATTTGTAGAATATCCGGTCCAGAATATTTATGCAATGCTTAGAACTTTCAATTCCTTTGATGTCTACCGAAATGATGATAACAGATTTACCGTTAAAACATTCCGTGCAGGCTTGATTAATGAACTTAAAAATTTAGGTGTTGAATTGATTTTGAGTGAAAGATTTGAAGAATTTTGGCAACAGATGTCAACATTCTCAACTTCCGAAAATTTATCATTACCTGAAGGCATAAAAGCAGACTTCCGTGAATATCAGCTCAAAGGTTTTGGCTGGTTATGGTTTATGTATAAATACGGCTTAAACGGAATTTTGGCGGATGATATGGGTCTTGGTAAAACACTTCAAGCCTTGACAGCCATCCAAAAGGCTAAAGAGGTTGACGGTCCTTGCCCAACACTGGTTGTTGCACCTACAACAGTTGTATTTAACTGGGAAAACGAAATTCAAAAATTCGCTCCCGAATTGACCTGCTTAAAATTGCAAGGCGGAGAAAGAAAACAATTTTTCAAAAAAATCCCTGAATACGACGTGATTATTACAAGTTACGCACTTATTAGACGTGATATTGCAAAGTTAAAAGAAATCAATTTCAGATATATTATTCTTGATGAATCACAAAATATTAAAAATTCAACTTCTCAAACAGCATTAGCGGTAAAACAGTTGCAATCTTCGCATAAACTTGCCCTGTCAGGTACTCCGATTGAAAACAAGTTGGAAGAATTGTGGTCTGTATTTGATTTCTTAATGCCGGGATTTTTATTCTCAATGGGTGAATTCAATTCTCACTATGTTAACCCGATAATGGAACGGCACGACAAAATTGTTGAAAAACGTTTGAAATTACAGATTTATCCGTTTATTTTACGCCGTATGAAACGAGATGTAGCAAAAGATTTGCCTGATAAAGTTGAAAACGTTGCATATTGCGAACTTACAGATGACCAAAAAGATTTCTATTTACAAGTTCTTGATTCAACAAAAGAAGAATTGTTCAAATCTATTGAACAAAACGGGCTTGAAAAGAGCAGATTATCTATCTTTTCAGCACTTCTTAGAATGCGTCAAATCTGTTGTCACCCAAGACTTTATGATAAAGATAATGTCAAAAACATTATTTCTTCAGGTAAATTTGAAAAACTTAAAGTTATGCTTGAAGAAATTGTTTCAGAAGGTCACAGAGTATTATTGTTCAGCCAGTTTGTAAATATGCTTGATATTATTAAAGAATGGCTAGACAAAACAGGTGTTAAATACGAATACTTAACAGGAAAAACAAAAGACAGAAAAGAAGCCGTTGACAGGTTTAATAACGATCCAACAATACCTATTTTCTTAATAAGTTTAAAAGCCGGAGGCACAGGTTTGAACTTGACCGGTGCGGATTACGTAATCCATTACGATCCGTGGTGGAACCCTGCAGTTGAAGATCAAGCAACAGACCGAGCTTACCGTATCGGACAAACTAAAAAAGTCTTTGTATATAGACTTATTACAAAGAATACTGTTGAAGAAAAAATCCAAAAACTTAAAGGGGTTAAACGCGACCTTGTTGATAGCGTAATTTCAGTTGACAGAAATATTACAAAATCACTTACTATGGATGATATTAGAGAAATCTTCTCAGTTGACTAAAAAAAAGCCCCCAACACTTACTTTGGGGGAAAAACATTTTTCTTTCGAGAAAGAAAACCATGAGGATATGATTGAATCTTTGTTACATCTATAAGAATTACTTAATAACAGCATTCATAGATGTGCGAGTTGTGTTTTGTAATTTTGCTCGTTTATTCGGGCTTAACTGTTTTAATACTTTTTTGCCCTGAGTTGTTGTTTTTGTTGCTTTGATTGTTTTGTTTGTTTTTGCTTTCACAGTTTTTGGAGTGACTGTTTTTACGGTCTCTGAACCTTTACCCAAGGCCCATCTGAAACCAAAAGTTAAAGATATACCGTTTCTGCCGCCGTTTCTTATCATTGCTTGACCAAACGCACTGAACTTATCATCCCAACAACGCTGCAAGCCCAATCCATATTGGACATAAGGTTTTGTATACATCTCAGGCA
>Ga0256405_10002061_pt1 | contig 49213 bp, 41 predicted proteins | sample RumenRJG_02DNA_FD_189096 | JGI IMG/M metagenome (GOLD analysis project Ga0256405, IMG submission 189096) | Bovine rumen microbial communities from Lethbridge, Alberta, Canada - RJG_02 | ecosystem: Host-associated > Mammals > Digestive system > Stomach > Rumen | place: Canada: Alberta...
ATGACGCGGAGGACCTGCTGCTGGAGATCGACTGCGCCATATCCCCCCTCTACACGGTGGGAACGGCCTGGAAGCTGCGGGACACCTATCTGGGTGCCATCCGGGACCCCCGGGGCTGGTTCGACTTCCGGGGCGTGTATCCCAAGCCCGTCACCGTGCAGTAATTCCAACAGAACCAATGGAATACGCCGCAACCGCAAAGAAATGCAAAACAACGCAGCCGTTTTTGGGAGATCCTCCCGAAAACGGCTGCGTTTTTTATGTTCCAAACTCTTGCGGACAACTTTCTTACGGCTTCGCGTAGATTTTTCTTCCGGCGGACCAGACTGCCTGTACGGCCCCCTCCTGACGGCGGTACACCGCCCGTTCCAGCCGCTCCGCCGGAGTCCGGGTGCGGGGCTGGGGCAGTGTGTCATCCGCCAGTACGATGGCGTGAAGGGAATTTCCCGCGGCAAAGCCCGGCTGCTCTCCAAAGAAAGCGGCCCCGGCAGAGGTAGCCAGATACCACCCCTCCGCCACGGTGAGGAAGGGGGTGCTCCAGTCATCCATCATCCGCCGGGCCTTAGAGGCCCGGATGGCGGAGGTCACCACATCGAACATGTCCAGGTGGTCCCCTCCGGCGATATCGCTGCCCAGAGCCACCTTCACGCCCTCGTCCAGCATCCTCCGTACCGGCGCCACGCCGGAGCAGAGATTCTGATTGGAGTCGGCGCAGTGGACCACCGTTACCCCGGCGTCCTTCATGGCCTGCCGCTCCCGCTCGTCCGACCAGACGCAGTGGGCCATCACGGTGCGGTCATTCCAAAGGCCGTACTTCTTGTAGGTCTCCCAATACTGCCTGCAATCCGGGTGGAGCTGGCGTACCCAGTCCATCTCCGCGCCGTTTTCCGACAGGTGGGACTGCACCGGCAGATCGCGCTCCGCCGCCAGCTTTCCCAAAAATGCCATCAGCTCATTCGTGCAGGAGGGGGTGAACCGGGGGGTCAGAATCGGCTTGATGTGCCGGAGATCCTGACAGGCATCCAGCCATCGCAGCGTTTCGCGCATGGATTCCTCCGTGGTCTCCTCCAACACGCCGGGTGCGCCGTTGCGGTCCATGTTCACCTTACCTACGTAGCCGGTGATCCCCGCTTTTTCCAGCTCGTCCATCAAGATCAGGGTGGCGTCGGTGTGGAGGGAGGAAAACATACACACCCGGGTCGTCCCGCAGGACACCAATTCCCCCGCCAGCTGCCGGTACGCCGTCCGGGCGTAGTCCGGCTCCGCAAACCGGGCCTCCGTGGGAAAGGCGTAGGCATTCAGCCAGTCCAGCAGGGGCCGGTCCATCCCCATCCCCAGCATGGGATACTGGGGAGCGTGGAGGTGCAGGTCCGCAAAGGACTGGACGATCAGGCAGTCTCCATAGTCCTCCACAGACGCTCCGGCATATTGCTCCGGCAGCACCGGATACACCCCGGTAATGACGCCGTTTTCAGCGATGAGATAACCGTGTTCCGTCACATCCAGCCGGCCGCAGGCCGGCGCGGAAACGATATTTCCTTTCAGAATAGTGGTCATCGCGTCCTCCTTTCAAAACAAAAGAGCGCCCGCATAAGCGGACGCTCATAGCAAGATCTTAGGCGATCTCATAGAAACTTCCGCGCCTGAGACGATCCCATCAGCGGAATTATATGAGCCATATTTCCTTTTATAGTTTAATTATACCACGGCGCCGGGAAAAAGGCAAGCCTCTCCGTCGGCACACACCGTCGGCACACATCCGGGAATTGTCGCCTATACTGGCGTACAGGCAAAATTCCGCCTGAATCGAGGAAAAGGCGTTGATTCGTATGCTGCAAGCATTGAGCTGGGCCGCTTTGGGCACCGGCTTTACCTTTCTGATGACCACCTTAGGGGCTGCGGTGGTATTTTTCTTTGTGGAGGAGCCCCGGCCCCAGTTCCAGCGAACCATGCTTGGCTTCGCCGCCGGGGTGATGACGGCGGCCAGCGTCTGGAGCCTGCTGCTGCCTGCCATTGAGCAGTCGGCGGACTTCGGCGTTCCCGGCTGGCTCCCCGCAGCGGCGGGGCTGCTGCTGGGCGTAGGCTTTCTCTCCGCGTTGGACGCCGTTCTGCCCCATCTGCGGCGGGCAAAGGACATGGACTTGACCCGCCGCCAAAGCACGCTGCTGATGGCAGCCATTACCCTCCACAATGTACCGGAGGGCATGGCGGTGGGCCTCGCCTTCGCACTGGCGGCAGAGGGAGAGGGCATGGCCGGGGCTGCGGCGCTGGCGCTGGGCATCGGCATCCAGAATCTGCCGGAGGGCGCCGCCATCTCCCTTCCTCTGCGGCAGGAGGGCAGCTCCCGGGGCCGGGCTTTTCTGTTAGGGACCCTCTCCGGCAGCGTGGAGCCGATTTTCGGTATTCTGGTAGTGCTGGTAGCTGCCGGTGTCCGTCCCTTGATGCCGTGGCTCCTCAGCTTCGCCGCCGGAGCCATGCTGTATGTGGTGGTAGAGGAGCTGGTGCCTCAGGCCCATTCCAAAGCCGGGACCTGCGGCTTTGTGGGGGGCTTTTTAATTATGATGATCTTAGACGTGGCGCTGGGATAGTGTGTCAAAACGTAAACTTACATTGTCTCCTGAAAAAAAGTCTGCTATAATCGGCCCAGCACACCAAACCCACGCAAAGGAGAACAAATATGGATACAAAATTCAGCGGCAGCGCAAATTACGTGGCGTCCCGCGACCTGATGGAGACCGTTAACATCGCCGTGGCTTTGCAGAAACCTCTGCTCATCAAGGGTGAGCCGGGCACCGGCAAGACCATGCTGGCCCAGGCCGTTGCGGACGCTCTTGGGAAAAAACTCATTATCTGGAACGTAAAATCCACCACCAAGGCTCAGGACGGCCTGTATGTCTATGACGTGGTGCAGCGGCTCTATGACAGCCAGTTCGGAAACGCCGGCGTAGATGACGTCAAAAAATACATCAAGCTGGGTAAACTGGGCGAAGCCTTCTCCGCCGACGAGCAGGTGGTCCTGCTGATTGACGAGATCGACAAGGCGGATCTGGAATTTCCCAACGACCTTCTCTGGGAGTTGGACCGGATGGAGTTCTACATCCCCGAGACGAAGGAGACCGTACAGGCCAAGCAGCACCCCATCGTCATCATCACCTCCAACGCAGAGAAGGAACTGCCGGACGCTTTCCTCCGCCGGTGCGTGTTCCACTACATCGAGTTCCCGGAGCAGGAGCAGATGGAAGCCATTCTCCGGGTCCACTTCGGTGATTTGGAGGAAAAGCTGGTGAAGCAGTCCCTCGCCGCCTTCTACTGGCTGCGGGAGCTGCGGGGCATTGAGAAAAAGCCCTCCACCTCCGAGCTGGTGGACTGGATCCGGGCGCTGGTGGCCGGCGGCGTGGACCCGGCCCGCATTGAAAAGGAGATTCCCTTCGCCGGTGTCCTGCTGAAAAAAGATAAGGATCTTCAGACCCTGCGGAAGGTGAAGTAGCCATGTTCGCCGCGTTTTTTTACCTGCTGCGTCAGCGGGGGCTGCACGTCTCCCTGAACGAGTGGATGACGCTGCTGGAGGGCATGGAAAAGGGACTGCACCATTCGACGCTCACCGGCTTTTATCACCTGTGCCGGGCCATTGTGGTGAAGAATGAAACGGAATTTGACCGTTTTGACCAGATCTTTTTGGAATTTTTCAAGAACGTGCCCTACACCGGGGAGTTGCCGGAGGACCTGCTGGACTGGTTGAACCACCCCAGCGAGGATCTGAAACGGACCATTGCCGACCTGCGCTCCGCCGGGTTTCCGGATGAAACGCTGGAGGAACTGCTGAAAATGCTGGAGGAACGTCTAAAAGAGCAGACGGAAGAGCACAACGGCGGCAACTACTGGGTTGGGACCCAGGGCCGCACCCCTTGGGGCAACAGTGGTTGGCATCCCAACGGCATCCGGATCGGCGGGCAGTCCATGCACCGCACCGCCATGATGGTGGCGGGAGAACGAAAATTCCGGGACTTCCGAAAAGACAATAAGCTGGACACCCGCCAGTTTCAGATGGCCTTCCGCACGCTGCGTCAGCTGTCCGCGCAGGAGCGGAGCGCCGAAAAGGAGCTGGATGTGGACGCCACGATCCACGATACCTGCGAGAGCGCAGGGCGGCTGGAGATCCGGTACAAGAACCCCCGGAAGAACACGGTGAAGGTCCTGCTGCTGATGGACTCCGGCGGTTCTATGGACTACTATTCCGGCCTGTGCAGCCAGCTGTTTCAGGCGTCCACCAAGTCCAACCACTTTAAAGAGCTGCACACCTACTATTTCCACAACTGCATTTACGGCGACGTTTACAACGGCCCCCGCCTCTGGCAGGACGGTCAAACGCCTACGGAATGGCTTTTGCAGAATTTCGATGCCAGCTACAAGGTCATTCTCGTGGGCGATGCCGCCATGAACCCCTACGAGCTGCGGGAAAAGCAGTACGATTGGCGGAACCAGCGGTACGGCCCCTCCGGTCTGGAATGGCTGGAGCTGTTCAAAAAACACTTCCCCTATCTCATCTGGCTGAACCCGGAGCCTCTTCCGGCATTTCAGGACTTCTGGACCTTGACCCATCTGCAGTTGGCCAAGATGTTCCCCATGTTCGACCTTTCCGCCGAGGGTTTGGAAGCCGGCATGAAGCGCCTGATGGTGAAGCGGTAGAGGAGACAAGCCCACAGCATCGCGGGCAAAACAAATGGAAAGAGGTGGATTATGGATTTTCCCAAGCTGCTGGAGCTGCGCCCCGGCGTCACCGCCGTGATCGGCAGCGGCGGTAAAACCAGTTTACTGCGCCGTCTGGCGGAGGAATTACCGGGGACGGTCCTCCTCTGTACCACCACCCATATCCGCCCCTTTGAGGAATACCCCCTGCTGACGGCTCCTACGCCGGAGGACATCCGCAAGGCTCTGACCGCTCATCGGGTTCTCTGTCTGGGGACCCCCTGCGAAAATAGCAAGCTGACCGCTCCCTCCCTTTCCGTAGAGACGCTGGCCACGCTGGCGGACTATGTGCTGCTGGAGGCCGACGGTTCCCGGCAGCTGCCTTTGAAGGCCCATGAAGCCCACGAGCCAGTGATCCCCGCCGTCAGCCGTCAGGTGATCTGCGTGGTGGGGGCATCCGGTTTCGGGAAACCCATCCGGGAGAGCGTCCACCGGCCAGAGCGGTTCTGCGCCCTGACCGGCGCCGCTGCGTCAGACCCCGTCACGCCGGAACAGGCCGCAAAGGCCATTTTGGCGGAACAGCTGTGCGACGCCGTGTTCCTGAATCAGATCGACACGGAGACCCAACGGCCTCTGGCGGACCGCTTCGCCGAGGCGCTGGGCGGCTCCGGTCTCCGGATCGCCGCCGGGAGTCTTCGGGCCGGGAGCGGCTGGCTTTACCCGGATATCTGAAAAATATGACAGGCCCACTGTCCCCACATTCTGCTGCGAAGCCGCATTTTCTTCGCAAAAGTGCAAACATTTCCACAGAATCATTGATTTCCGCAAACGTTTTCTCCTGTGAATTGCATAAAAATACCGGCAAGGGGTTCACAGCTAACTGGTTCCATGGTATAATTTGACACGTTCTTAACAATATTTCCGCCGCCTTTATCCGCCGCGGAACGATGCCGAACGGAGAAAATGCCATGGAACACCATGAAAAAGCAGGATGCCTGTTTCCTAAGATCGGTATGCGCAACGTCAAGACCGCCCTTGCGGCAGCCCTGTGTGCGCTGGTCTACTACTTTCTGGACCGCAACCCCACCTTCGCCTGCATCGGCGCCATTTTCGGCATGGGCAGCAGCTTTATGCAAAGCCGTCTCCACGGCGGCAACCGCTTCTTCGGCACAATGGTAGGCGGTTTTATCGGCATGGGTCTGTTTGCCATTTACATGGAGCTGTTCCCTGACGGCAGCAACGCCTGGGTCCTGATCCCCCTGACCTTCGTCGGCGTGATCATTTTGATCCTGCTGTGTCAGCACATCTGGGTGGGCGGCGTACAGCCCGGCGGCGTGGTACTGTGCATCCTGCTGTTCAACACCCCCACGGACACTTATATCACCTACGCCATGAACCGTATTCTGGACACCGGCATCGGCGTGCTGGCGGCGATCTTTGTCAACGGGATGCTGCCCGGCGGCTTCACTTTCTCTTTTATGCACAGGCTCTACCAGCGTCTGGGGATCCGGGACGATGTAGAGGATGAATTCATGGCCAAACCCGCCGTCTGAGCGATCTGAGGCCGCTCCTTCCAAACGGATCCATTCGCGCAAATGCAAATATGCAAGAAGCACCGCTCCCCTGCTGAGAAAACGCTCAGCAGGGGAGTTTTCTATCTACGCCCCCAGGGTTTGCTCCGTAAATTTCGTGTGAAACCCGAAAAAGAGGAAGTGCACTTCATGGAAGCCCACTTTCACCTGACATAGAATCTCGGTATCAGTCAGATATACGGAGGTTTTGACGAATGAACGGGTATAAAGAGTCACTTCGGCAGTACTTTTCTGTACAGGCGAAAGCACTTCGCAAGAAGCGGAAGCTGACCCAAGAGGAAATGTCCGAGCAGTTACATATCACGGTTCGGGCCTATGGCGATTTAGAGCGCGGCTGCAGTTGTTGTTCTGCAATCGCTCTCTTATTCTTTTTACTGATGCTGGAGCCTGATGAACTGACGGCGTTTCTTGCGCAGATGAAAAAGCAGTTCCGGGAGCAGGATCAGCAGGAGGTCGCATAGGCCCCTTTTTTGCAGCATTTCTGTATCTGAAAATATGGGGGGATTCAGAATATGGATGGTCGCAAACATGTGCTGTTGGCCGACAGCAGCGAGGAATTTCGCTGGTTGATGTGGAGAAGTGCGGCAAATCATAATTTTTTCTCCCTTGCAACCGTTGGCAGTGGCCGCGATGTTTTATTATGTATGCAAAAACAGACTGCCGATCTGCTGCTGATGGACACGGCGCTGCCGGATGTCTGCGGTCTAACCGTGTTGGATGAGTTGCAGCGCCGGGGGACTGCCCCTCAGAGGGTCATCCTTCTCTCCAGCATCGTTTCTGAGCAAGTCACCGATCAGGCTTTTGCTCTGGGCGTCTCACATTTTATTCCAAAGCCGTTTCATACCGATCTGCTGTTTGATGCCATGTACGAACTGTTTCCCGGCTGTTCCTGCGGTCATTGGCCGCATAGTCCTCAGTAGGATACAGATAGTCCACGCCCTCAGAAAATAAAAAAACCCCAACGGGCACCGCAAACGCGATGACCCGCCGGGGGATCTCCGGAATCAGTCGTCGCCTCCGTCAAAGGGAGCCGCATGATCCGGACTTTTTACTTTTCAAAGACGGGGATCAATCCACCAGACCGGCGGTGATGATGGCCATGGAGTAGACCTCCAGAGCGTTGCAGCCGCGGGACAGGTCGTTGATGGGAGCGTTCAGGCCCTGCAGGATGGGGCCGTAAGCGTCGAAGTTACCCATGCGCTGGCAGATCTTGTAGCCGATGTTGCCGGCGTTGATGTCGGGGAAGATGAAGGTGTTGGCATGACCGCCCACGGAGCTGGTGATGTGCTTGGTCTTGGCCACCACGGGAGACACGGCAGCGTCGAACTGGAACTCGCCGTCCACGGGAACGTCGGGCATGGCAGCCTTGGCCTTCTCGCAGGCGTTGCGCATCTTGTCCACGTCCTCGCCCTTGCCGGAACCCAGAGTGGAGTAGCTCAGGAAAGCCACCTTGGGATCGATGCCGAAGACCTTGGCGGTACGGGCAGTCTCAACAGCGATCTCCACCAGCTCATCCTCGGTGGGCTTGATGTTGATGGCGCAGTCAGCCATAGCCAGGACCTCGTTCTCGCCGGTGGCGGAAGGACGGACCATAATGAAGCAGGAGGACACGATCTTGCTGCCCGGCTTGGTCTTGATGATCTGCAGGGCGGGACGGACGGTGTCAGCGGTGGAGTAGGTAGCGCCGCCCAGCAGAGCGTCGGCATAGCCCATCTTCACCAGCATGGTACCGAAGTAGTTGGCCTGAGACAGGGACTTGCGGCACTGCTCCTCGGTCATCTTGCCCTTGCGCAACTCCACCATCAGGGCCACCATCTTGTCCATGTCAGCGAAGTTGGCGGGGTCTATGATCTCAGCGCCGCGGATGTTGAAGCCGGCCTCTTCGGCAGCCTTGGTGATCTCGTCGGCGTTGCCCACCAGAACGGGAGTCAGGAAGGTACCGGACAGCAGACGGGCAGAAGCCTCCAGGATGCGGGGATCGGTGCCCTCGGTGAAGACGATCTTACGGGGATGCGCCTTCAGCTTGTTGATCAGAAATTCAAACATGTTGATTCCTCCAGTTTTTAATTCAGGGAACGGGGTTTCAATTCCACCCTTTATTATACACGGTCCACAGCCGGGGTCAATAAAAAAAGTGACGAATTGGGGCGTGATTTTTTCCGATTTTTGCGTGTCAACTACGAAATTCGGCAAAAAAGCATCGTTAAAATACATAAAAATATGTCAAAAAGCCAGAAGTTGCTTGACGGGCGAATATAAAAGGGATAATATAAAGCGGTAACAATTTGTTACTTTTTATGGTTCACAAATTTTTAAAGGGCATCTGCCCGCGATACGATAGGAGCATTATGAGTCAAAACACCAAAAAGCCTTATGATCTGCCGGACTGGCCCGCAGAGGCGGAACAGACCCAGGAAGCGCCCAGACCCCGCAGAAAGCGGCGCGCTCCCGCTGAGCCCGAAGACCTCTGGGGCAAGCTCCGCTTCCGGGCCGGAAAGAAGGTCCGCTGGTTTGGCCGCCGCTGCCGCCGGGTTGTCCGGGAGGCTCAGGCCCATCGGTTCCCGGAGTCCAACCGGAAGCCTCTACAATTCCTGCTGATGCTTTGGGGGCTGCTGCCCTCCGCTGCCAGCCGGCTGCGGGAGATCCTGCTGGGCCGCCGCAGAGAGCGGAACCTCCGCACCAGCAGATTCTCCGTCTGGTTTGAAAAGGAAAAGCGCCTCCACTCCCTGATGTTCCTGGGAGGAAGCTGTGTGCTGGCAGGCATCATCCTGTTCTGCTCCTTCTTCACCATCGGCACCACCGTCTCCTATGACGGGCAGGTGTTGGGACGGCTGGCTTCCAAATCGGAAGCCGAAACCGTCCGGAAGGATCTGGAAAGCATCACCTCCCGGACACTGGGAGAGACCTACACCATCGATGATTCCCTGCTGCAATACGATTCCGGCTGGATGCTCCGTCAGGACATTGAGGATAAGGCCGTATACGAGGACCAGCTTTCCGACGAGATCGGTCTTGTGACCTCCGCCTACTGCCTGTACGTCAACGATGTACGTATCGGCGCCACCCCCTACGAGGGCGCGTTGGAGGAACTGCTGGACCAGCTGCAGAAGGCGGCCTCCGATGAAGATACCATTTCCTGTGAATTTGCAGAGGATGTTGAGATCCGGCAGGAGTACGTTCCCACCAGTGAGATCATGAACCTGGGCTATATTGCGGAACTGCTTTACAGCACCAAGACGGCCGAGGTCACTTACGAGGTGAAAAAGGGCGATACCTGGTCTCAGATCGCCGCCAAGAATGACATGACCTCCGCAGAGCTGCTGGCGCTGAACCCCGGCTACAACATCAATAAGCTCCAGATCGGCGAAGTGCTGACCCTGTCCGCCTCTGTCCCCTACCTGACCATGACTGTGGTAAAGCAGGAGCGGTATCTGGATGATGTGTCCTACAACATTGAGTACACCGACAGCGCTTACCTCTATCAGGGCGACTATAAGGTGACCTCCAAGGGTGAATACGGCAAGGCGGACGTGATGGCTAAGGCTACCTATGTCAACGGTGAGGAAACGGAGCGGACCATTCTCTCCTCCGTGACCCTGAAAGAGCCTGTCACCGAGTACCGGCTCCGGGGCACCAAGGCCCGGCCCACCTGGATGCCTACCGGCAGCTTCCGCTGGCCTACCAGCGGCCGGATCTCCTCCTACTTTGGCGGACGGAAATCCCCCGGCGGCATCGGCTCCACCAACCACAAGGGCATCGACATCGCCGTTCCCAGAGGAACGCCCATCTACGCCGCCGATGGCGGCACCGTGACCTACGCCGGCTGGATGAGTGGCTATGGTTATCTGGTGCAGATCGACCATGGCAATGGCTACGTCACCCGGTACGGTCACAACTCCAGTCTCACCGTCAGCGTGGGACAGCACGTTTACAAGGGCCAGCAGGTGGCCCGTGCCGGCTCCACCGGCAACTCCACCGGCAACCACTGCCATTTTGAGGTGCGGTACAACGGCGTGGCGAAAAACCCGCTGAACTACCTGACGTAACAAACTGCATTCCAGAAAAGGGAGGACTTTTGTCCTCCCTTTTTCTTGTGTTCCGGGAGCTTTTATGCTATGATATTTTAGTTAAGTTATGTGCTTTTTCTCCCGGCTTCAAGTGGATAAACACATAAAGCCGGGACTCTGAAAGGAGTGCAAAATATGAAGTCCCTGAAGGTTTTAATGCTCAACGGCAGTCCCCATGCCAATGGCAACACCGCCGTGGCCCTGCGGGAAATGGAAGCGGTTTTCAAGGAGAATGACATCGATGTGGAAACGGTGGTCCTGGGAAACCGGGACATCCGGGGCTGCGTAGCCTGCGGCTCCTGTTCCAAAACCGGCAAGTGCGTCTTTGACGATGGAGTAAACGAGCTGGCCCCCAAGCTTCAGGAGGCCGACGGTCTGGTAATCGCCAGTCCGGTGTATTACGCCTCCGCCAACGCCACGCTGATCGCCTGTCTGGACCGGCTGTTTCACAGTACGTCCTTTGATAAGACCATGAAGGTTGGTGCCAGCGTAGCCTGCGCCCGACGGGGCGGCTGCTCCGCCACCTTTGATGAGCTGAACAAGTATTTCACCATCTCCGGAATGCCTGTGGCCTCCAGCCAATACTGGAACAGTATTCACGGCCGGACGCCCGGTGAAGCGGAGCAGGACGGCGAGGGGCTTCAGACCATGCGGACCCTGGCCCGGAACATGACATTCCTGATGCGCAGCATCGCGCTGGGCAAGGAGCAGTTCGGTCTCCCGGAAAAGGAAGATCGGATCGCCACTCATTTTATCAGATAACTTTAGGAGGATATACCATTTGAAGCGGAAAAATGTACTGGTGTCCGAGGACGCGCTGGCGCGTCAGCGGGAGTTTGAAGCAAAGATCAAGGAGATGTTCACCTCCCGGGAAGCCCATCCTGTGGCCTGCGTGGACACCTTCGGCTGTCAGCAGAACGTAGCGGACGGCCAGAAGCTGATGGGTATGCTGGCCGACAGTGGCTTTACCTTTACAGAGGACCCCAAGGAGGCGGATCTGGTGATCCTGAACACCTGCGCCGTCCGGGAGCACGCGGAGCAGCGGGTCTTCGGCAATCTGGGCATTCTCACCCACACAAAAAAGGAAAACCCGGAGCAGGTCATCTGCCTGTGCGGCTGCATGGCGCAGGAGGAGCGGGTGGCAAATCGGGTGAAGGCATCCTACCGCCATGTGGACCTTGTGTTCGGCCCACACGCCCTGTGGAAATTCCCGGAGCTTTTGTGGCAGGTGTATGAGACCCGGAAGCGGGTCTTTGCCACGGACGATGAGGACGGTACCATTGCCGAGGGCATTCCCGTGGTGCGGGAAAAGGGCGTAAAGGCATGGGTCAGCATCATGTACGGCTGCAACAATTTCTGCTCCTACTGCATCGTGCCCTACGTCCGGGGCCGGGAACGCAGCCGGGACCCACAGTATGTGCTGCGGGAGGTGCGGGAGCTGGTAGAGGCCGGGTATAAGGACATCACCCTGCTGGGCCAGAACGTCAACTCCTACGGCAACGATCTGGAGGGGGACTATCGCTTCCCGGATCTGCTGGAGGACATTGATAAAATTCCCGGCGAGTATCTCATCCGCTTCATGTCCAGCCATCCCAAGGACGCTACGAACCGCCTGTTCGACGTCATGGCGAAATGCAGCCATGTCGCAAAGCAGCTCCATCTGCCGGTGCAGTCCGGCAATGACCGGGTGCTCAAGGAAATGAACCGCCGCTATACCCGGGAAAAGTATCTGGAGGAGGTCCGCTACGCCAGAAGCGTGATGCCGGGACTGGTAATTACCAGCGACATCATCATCGGTTTCCCCGGCGAAACGGAGGCGGAGGCCATGGACACCGTTTCCCTTGTGGAAGAGGTGGGCTACGATGCGCTGTTTACGTTTATCTACTCCCCCCGTCCCGGCACAAGGGCGGCGGAAATGCCCGACCCCGCCACCCGGGCCGAAAAGCAGAAGTGGTTCGACAAGCTGCTGGAGGTCCAGAACGCCAACTCTGCCCGGCTCCACGCCGCCTATGTGGGCAAGACCGTCCGGGTGCTGGTGGACGGCGAGAGTGACGATGAGAACTTCCCCCTTGCCTCCCGCACTGAGGGCAACCGGCTGGTGCGGCTGAAGGGTGACAAGAGTCTGATCGGCAGCTTTATTGACGTAAAGATAACGGACAGCAACACCTGGGCGCTGTACGGCGAGCCGGTGTGATATTCCCTAAATAGGCTTTGCCTGTTGGAATACACCCCCCATTCTCTTTTCCTCTTGTGGAAAAGAGAATGCGCCGTGTACGGTGGAAGAGAAAAGACGCTTTTGTCCAAACTTGCAGCAAGCGCAAGTTTGGGGAATGCGGTTCTCAACTGTTCTGCCCAAAGACTTGTCAGTCCCTGCGTAGCACGGGCGGGGTGCGGAGCTTATCAAGTCTTGTACGCCGTGCTGATCGTCACATGAAGCCTCGGGGTGCAAAGAAGACACCCTCTGCTCCTCTTTCCGCTGCCGCTCCTGCTCATTTGCAGAGCAGGGTAGTGCGTAGCAAAGCGGAACGCACGGGAGTAGAAATACGCCGATTTAGTTTTGCACCTCGTTGCGCGCCGTTCCCATAGGTGTGGGGACGCACTGGTTTGAGATTTTAGTATAGTGCAGCCGGTATGAGAGTTGCGGGCTTAGTCGGCAATGCGCGGCGGTCAGCCCCCGTTTTGGGTGATTTGACACGGAGGTGTCAAATCATCCCTCAGCGTCTTTTCTTTTGACCATGAATGGCCGTTTTCTTTTCCGCAAGAGGAAAAGAAAATGGGGATTCAATTCTGCATGGTATCACCATGCTTTCCCGTGCCGCATGGCGGCACATCATTATACAATTTGGTATCATAAAACAGAAACATTTGCTGAAAGATAAAGAAAGAGGTATTTTTATGGCGGAACTGACCCCCATGATGAAGCAGTATCTGGAAATCAAGAAGGACAATCCGGATTCCATTATGTTTTTCCGCCTGGGGGACTTCTATGAAATGTTCGCCGACGATGCCAAGCTGGCCTCCAAGGAGCTGGACCTGACCCTCACCTCCCGGGACCACGGCAAAAACGCCAAGCCGGAGGAGGAACGGGTCCCCATGTGCGGCATCCCCTACCACGCCAGCGAATCCTACATCGCCCGGCTGATTGCCAAGGGCTACAAGGTGGCCATCTGCGAGCAGATGGAGGATCCCGCCACCGCCAAGGGCCTGGTGAAGCGGGACATCATCCGGGTGGTGACCCCCGGCACCGTCATCGACGCCGCCTGCCTGGATGATAAGTCCGGCAACTACCTCTGCGGCATCTATCTGGACAGCAAGGGGGGCGGCGCGGCCTTCTGCGACCTCTCCACCGGTGAGACTCACCTCACCGCCTTCTCAGGTAAAGATACCCTGACCCACATCATCAATGAGCTGGGCCGGTTCAGCCCCGCCGAGGCCATTCTCAGCGACGGGGCATTCAGCGAGAAGGCGCTGACAGACGTCCTTACCGACAAATTCCACTGCCGCTATGAAAACGGCGGTGAGCGCCGGTTCCGGCTGGCAGAGGCGGAGAAAAACATCCGCGCCCAATTTGGTGAGGAAGCCTTTTCCAGGCTGCCTGCCGGGGAACCTGCCGCCGCCATGGCTCTGGGCGGTTTGCTGAACTACCTCTACGAGACCCAGAAAACGGATCTCTCCCACATCCGAGAGCTGGATTACTACCGTCAGGGCCGGTTCATGGAGCTGGATCTGGCCGCCCGCCGGAATCTGGAGTTGACAGAGACCCTTCGGAGCAAGGAGAAGAAGGGCAGCCTCCTCTGGGTGCTGGACAAAACCAAGACCCCCATGGGCGGTCGAATGCTGCGAAGCTGGTTAGAACGCCCCCTCCTGTCCGTGACGGATATTGACCGCCGCAGCAGCGCCGTGGCAGCACTGGTGGATGACACCATCCGCCGGGAAGAACTCATCGCCGGAATGACCGGCCTTGGAGACATGGAACGTCTCATTGGCCGCATCGTCTATGGCACTGCCGGTGGCCGGGACCTGACCTCCCTCCGCGCCGCCATGGAAAAGCTGCCCAACCTGAAGGAACAGCTTTCCGGGTTTTCCGACCGCCGTCTGACCGAACTGACCGCCGAGTTGGACACGCTGGACGATATCAGCGGGGACATTGCCGCCGCCATCTGTGACGAGCCGCCCTTTTCCGTCCGGGAAGGCAGCATCATCCGAGATGGCTTCAACGAGGAAGTGGACCGCCTGCGGCACATCCTGAAAAGCGGCAAGGGCGTTATGGCGGAGATGGAGGCCAAGGAGAAGGAAAAAACCGGCATCCGCACCCTGAAAATCGGCTACAACAAGGTGTTCGGCTACTATATTGAGGTCTCCAATGCCTTTAAGGAGCAGGTGCCGGAAACCTATATCCGCAAACAGACCTTGGTAAACGGCGAGCGGTTCATCACACAGGAACTGAAGGATCTGGAACATGAGATCCTGACGGCCTCCGAGCGGGTGGTGGCGCTGGAATATGAGCTGTTCTCCGCCCTGCGCCAGCAGATCGCGGACAACGCCGGGCGCATCCAGAAAACCGCCGCGGCGGTGGCGGAGTGCGACGCGCTGTGCTCCTTTGCCTCCGTAGCAGTCCACAACAATTTCTGCCGTCCGGAGGTGGACGAGTCCGGGGTCATTGAGATCCGGGAGGGCCGTCATCCGGTGGTGGAAAAGGTTCTGAAGGACAGCCTGTTCGTCCCCAATGACACCTTTATGGGTGAAAAGGAAGAACGGGTGGCCATCATCACCGGCCCCAACATGGCCGGTAAATCCACTTATATGCGGCAGGTGGCGCTGATCGTCCTCATGGCCCAGATGGGCAGCTTCGTCCCCGCCAAATACGCCCATATCGGCGTGGTGGATCGGATCTTCACCCGCATCGGCGCCAGTGACGATCTCTCCGCCGGACAGTCCACCTTCATGGTGGAGATGACGGAGGTCTCCGATATTCTTCATCAGGCCACCAAAAATTCTCTTCTGATCCTGGATGAGATCGGCCGGGGCACCTCCACCTTTGACGGCATGGCCATCGCCCGGGCTGTTCTGGAATACTGCGCTGACAAAAAGACGCTGGGGGCCAAAACTTTGTTTGCCACCCATTATCACGAGCTGACAGAAATGGAAAACACCCTCCCCGGCACGGTGAATTACAACATCGCCGTCAAGCGCCGGGGGGAGGATATCATCTTCCTGCGGAAGATCATCCCCGGCGGCGCCGACCGCAGCTACGGCATCGAAGTCGCCAAGCTGGCGGGTCTGCCGGAGAAGGTGGTCCAGCGGGCCAAGGTCATTCTGAAGGAGCTGGAGGACGAAAACGGCGTACAGTACGTGGCCGCCCGGAAAGAGACCGATCAGGTCTCGCTGGACGCCATGAGCGAGGGCGAGGTGCTGGACGCCATCCGCCGCTGCCAGCCGGACACCCTGACACCCATTGAGGCCATGAGCCTGCTGTATGAGCTGAAACAGAAACTCAGTAAGTGAGTGCTGCTCCCGCAGAAGGGCATTCTTCAAAATAGGCTTTGCCTATTGGAATGCACCCCCCATTCTCTTTTCCTCTTGTGGAAAAGAGAATGCGCCGTGCACGGTGGAAGAGAAAAGGCACTGAATCCAAACTTGCACATTTGTGCAAGTTTGGGGAATGCGGTTCTCAACTGTTCTGCTCAGAAATTTGTTTTCTGCTTCGTGGCACGGGCGGAGTGCGGATTTCATTCAGCCTTGTACACCGTGCTGATAGTCACATGAAACCTCGGGATGCAAATAGGACACCCTCTGCTTCTTTTTCCGCTGCCGCTCGTGCTCATTTATAGAGTAGGGCAGCGCTTAGCGAAGCGGAAAGCGCGGAAAGAGAAACTGGTCAAGTCCGGTTTTGCAGCCCGATGAATGCCATGCCACCAACTGCGGGGACGCACTTAGGTCATTTGGAGACTTTCAGCGCAGCCGACAGAAGGACTCCGGGGCTGCATGGCAGTTCGTGACGGCGGACCCCTCGTTTTGGGTGAGTTGGCCTTTTGCAGGCCAACTCATCCCTGACATTTTTTCTTTTCCACCGTACACAGCGCATTTTCTTTTTGATGTCTCAAAAAGAAAATGCGGGGTGTAATCCTGTGCCGCATAGCGGCACCGTGGTTCATCCCTGCGGCGGTTCGCTGCACATTCCGGTTTCCCCTGTAAAGGGAACCCCACAAAAAGGAGCCTTGCAATGGCCAAACGTAAATCCGCCTCCTATATGACCCCCGGTGAGCAGATCGCCGGAACTGTTTTCTTTGTGATCTATCTGGTGGTGCTGCCCTTTGCCACAGCGCCCCTGTTCCGATTGGCGGAGCGCCTGCTGGACACCAGCATTTCGCCCTCGCTGCAAAATGCCATCTATTATTACACACTGTTTGCCGTTACGCTCATTATTTTCCACAGCTTTCTGGGCCGCACCACCCGGAACTTCGCAGACAATTTAGGCAATGCCTGCAAGTCGATCTTAGTGGGTCTCATCGCTCTGTACGGCCTCAATGAGTTAGTCTACCGGCTGACCCGGATGCTGGTGAACAACCACACCAATCTGAATGACACCACCATCTCCGCCCAGATCCACGACGCCCCCAGAGTAACGCTGCTGATCGTAATTTTCCTGGCTCCCTTCGTGGAGGAAGTGCTATTCCGTGGGCTGGTATTCGGCAATCTGAAAAGCAAAAGCCGCACGGTGGCCTATGTGGTAAGCTGCCTGCTGTTCGCTCTGCTCCATGTGTGGCAGTTCGCCGTAGTGCGGCAGGACATCACCTATTTCCTGCTGATGGTGCAGTATCTGGTGCCGGGCCTGGTGCTGGCCTGGGCCTATGACCACACCGGGACCCTGTGGAGTTCCATTCTGCTCCACGCCGCCGCCAACGCCCTTCATGTGTTGGCAGGTATGTGATATTATAGAATTGAACGTGGAATTCCGTGAGTTTTTTTGATGTATTTTCTGAAATGCTGGTCATCCTCTTCTGCATGGCCGCAGGCTTTCTTGCCCACAAGCTGGGATATCTGGGTGGACAAACGGATCAGAAGCTTTGCCGTTTGCTCCTTGGTATCACCATGCCCTGCCTGATTTTGGGCTCCGTCTCCGCTGGAGATACCCTGCCCAGTACCGGGGAAATTTTTTCTGTTTTAAAGGTAGCAATCGTTTATTATGGCCTGGGCTTCTTCTCCGCTGCTCTCGTGCCCCGCCTGTTGGGTGGAACGGCCAAACAGCAAGGCGTCTGGCGCTATTCGCTGGTTTTCTCCAACATGGCTTTTATCGGCTATCCGGTATCCGTGGCTCTATTCGGCCAGGAGGCACTGTTCTACGCCGTGATCCTGGTTCTGCCCTTCAACCTGCTGTCCTATTCCATAGGACCCTTGATGCTGGCCGGGAAGGCGAAGTTTCGTTGGCAGCAGCTGCTGTCACCCTGCATCGTCACTGCGGCGATCGCTCTGGTGATTGCACTGATCCACATCAATATGCCAGCCTTGCTTGGGGAATGTCTGAACTTTACAGGCAGTCTGACAACACCCTTATCCCTCTTATTGGTCGGTTCTCTGCTGGCAGATTTGCCTTTTGGACGGGCATTTACCTCACTGCGGCTATGGGCTCTGGCGGCCTTTCGACTTCTGATCCTTCCCATTATGCTGTGGCTGTTCCTGAAATGGACCGGTATCGGCACGCCTCTGGTGGCTAATATCGCCGTGATCCTCATGGCCATGCCCGCCGCCCTCAACGGCAGTATGCTGGCCATGGAATACGGCGGTGACACCGAATGTATGGCCCAGAGCATTTTCCTGACCACCCTGATGTCTATTATCACCATTCCCGTTTTGGCAGCATTGCTGTAAGGAGAAATCATATGCCTCACATTCAACAATTATCATCTCATGTGGCCGACCTGATCGCCGCCGGCGAGGTGGTGGAGCGCCCCGCCTCCGTTGTGAAGGAACTGGTGGAAAATGCCATCGACGCCGGAGCCTCCGCCATCGTGGTGGAGATCCAGCGGGGCGGCATGGGCCTGATCCGGGTGACGGACAACGGCTGCGGCATCGCGCCGGAGGAGCTGCCCACCGCCTTTTTGCGCCACGCCACCAGTAAGCTTCGCACGGCGGAGGATCTGGCCAAGATCGGGACCCTTGGCTTCCGGGGCGAGGCTTTGGCGGCCATTTCCGCCGTCAGCCGGGTGAATGTGCTGACCCGGCGGCCGGGGGATACCACGGGTTCCGCTATCCATGGCGAGGGCGGGCACATGGAGCCTGTCCGGGAGGAAGGCGCCCCGGAGGGCACCACCATCCGGGTGGCGGACCTCTTTTACAACACCCCTGCCCGGTTGAAATTCATGAAGAAGGACAGTGCCGAGACCGCCGCCGTGGCGGGGCTGATGCAGCATCTGGCGCTGAGTCACCCGGACGTTTCCTTCAAGTTCATCAAGGACGGGCAGGAGTCCCTCCACACCCCCGGAGACGGCAAGCTGGAATCCGCCGTGTACGCCGCCTTGGGCCGGGAATTCGCCAAAACGCTGGTGCCGGTGCAGGGCCGGGGTGGGGACATCGAGGTGCGGGGCTTTGTGACCGCTCCCGTCAATGGCCGTGGCTCCCGCTCCATGCAGGTATTTTTCGTCAATGGCCGGTTCATCAAGTCCCAGCTTCTGACCGCTGCTTTAGAGGAAGGCTACCGGAATCAGCTTCTCAAGGGCCGGTTCCCCGGCTGTGTGCTGGAGGTGCTGCTGCCGGTGACGGCGGTGGACGTGAACGTCCATCCCGCCAAGACCCAAGTGAAATTTGCCAAGGAGCATGACGTATTTGATGCTGTGTTCCACACGGTCATGGACGCGTTGGATGCTCGCGGTGGGGCTGTGACGAAGCCGGCTCCCCCGCCGGTCCGAGAGACCCAAAATCCCCGGCAGGACTTTTTTCAGTCCATGGACGCCAAGGCGTACCGGGAACAGGGGACGAAACCCGCCGCTGCACCTACCATTGTAAAATCCCCCGCTCCGGCCCAGCCACCCAAGGCGGCCCAACCCGCTTTCCGTCCGCAGCCGGTGACACCGGCTGCGCCAGTCAAACCCTCCTGGAACACAGAATGGAGCTCCACCGCCAAGGTGGCCGACAGCGTTCCGCCCATCTGGCCGCCTCGGGGTGCTGTCAAGGCAGTGCCTGCCAGCGCTCTGGGAAAGGCCCCCGCCTCCGTGACCGCCAAGCCTGCGGAGCCTGTGGTTTCCGTGCCGGAAAAGACGGTGGAACCCGCCCCGGCCCCTAAGTCCTTTGTCCCGGCCATTCCTGCCGTCCCGACCCAGCAGACTGCCATGGAACTGCCGGGGCAGGAAACAGTGCTGCCGGAGGCGGCTCCGTGGCGTATCGCCGGTGAAGTCCTGAATACTTACATTATCTGCGAGGATGACGCGGAGACCCTCTGGCTCATCGACAAGCACGCCGCCCATGAGCGGATGAACTTTGACCGGCTGATGACCTCCAAGGAGCCGCCCATGCGGCAGACCCTTTTGCAGCCCATCGCCGTGGAACCCGGCAAGGAGGACGCCGCCCTGCTGCTGGACAATCTGGAGCTGCTGGAACAGTTCGGCTTCGGCTGTGAGGATTTTGGTGACGGCGCAATTCTGGTGCGGGAGGTCCCGGCGGATTTGGACGCGGCGGACACCGCCGCCACGCTGGAGGAATTTGCGCAGAACCTCCGCACAGGCCGGAATCTGGACGAAAAGCGGGAGGCGCTGCTGCACACCATGGCCTGCAAGGCCGCCATCAAGGGCGGCTGGACCAGCGACCCCGCCGAGTTGAAGATCTTGGTGGAAAAGGTGCAGAGCGGGGAGGTCCGGTACTGCCCCCACGGACGGCCCGTAGTGGTGAAGGTCACGAAATACGAGCTTGAAAAGCTTTTCAAGCGGGCCTGAGAAGGGAAATTTCAAACAGCCAAAAGCCACCGCCGTCGCGGCGGTGGCTTTTCAACGAAAGGATGCAACAAGCATGGATATGATTCAAACGCTGGCGCAGGAGCTGAATAAGGACCCCCGGCATGTGGAAAACGTGGTCCGGCTGCTGGACGAGGGCAACACGATCCCCTTCATTGCCCGCTACCGCAAGGAGCTTCATGGCGCTATGGACGACACCTCCCTCCGGACGCTGGAGGAACGGCTCCAATACCTCCGCGGGTTGGAGGAGCGCCGGGAGGCGGTGAAAAAATCCATCGAAAGTCAGGGAAAGCTGACGGAGGAACTCTCCGCCGCCATTGACCAGGCCCAGACCCTGGCGGAGGTGGAGGACCTATACCGCCCCTACAAGCAAAAACGCCGCACCCGGGCCACAGTGGCCCGGGAAAAGGGGCTGGAACCCCTGGCACAGCTGCTGTTTGCCCAGGAGCGGGACTGTCCCCGTCCGGAGGATGCGGCGGCGGGCTTCATCGATTCGGAAAAGGGCGTGGAGACGGCGGCGGACGCTCTGCAAGGAGCCAATGACATCATCGCCGAGTGGATCAGCGACGATGCGGCCGTCCGAAAGAGCCTGCGGGAGCTGCTGGAGCGGCGGGGTACTCTGCGTTCCCTCGCCGCCACGGAGGAGGACAGCGTTTACCGCCTGTACTACGATTTTGAGCAGTCCCTCAGCAGATTGCAGGGTCATCAGATTCTCGCCATCAACCGGGGCGAAAAAGAGGAAAAGCTGAAGGTCACTGTCCTGCTGGACCGGGAGCAGGCGCTGCCGCTGCTGCGGCGCGCAGTGGTGAAGCCCGGCTCCGCCGCTATGGAGTTTGTGAAGGCCGCCGCCGAGGACGCCTATGACCGGCTCATTTACCCCTCTTTGGAACGAGAAATGCGGGCAGCGCTGACGGACCGGGCTGACGAGGGGGCCATCGGCCAGTTCGCCCTGAATCTGAAACCCCTTCTGATGCAGCCGCCGGTGAAAGGCAAGGTCACCATGGGTCTGGACCCCGGCTACCGCATGGGCTGTAAAGTCGCGGTGGTGGACGGCACCGGCAAGGTGCTGGATACCGCCGTGGTCTATCCCACCTACGGGGAGCGGCAGAAGAATGAGGCCATCGCTGCACTCAGTAAGCTGATCGCCAAGCACGGCGTGGAGCACATCGCCATCGGCAACGGCACCGCCAGCCGGGAAACGGAGCAGATGGCGGTGGAGCTGATCCGCAAGGTCGGTGGGAACCTCAGCTATATGATCGTAAGTGAGGCGGGGGCCTCCGTCTATTCCGCCAGCAAGCTGGCCGCCGAGGAATTCCCCCAGTATGACGTAAATCTCCGCTCCGCCGTGTCCATCGCCCGGCGGTTACAGGACCCTCTGGCGGAGCTGGTGAAGATCGACCCCAAGGCCATCGGCGTGGGACAGTATCAGCACGATATGCCCCAGAAGCGGTTGGACGACGCCCTGAACGGCGTGGTGGAGGACTGCGTCAACGCCGTGGGCGTGGATATCAACACGGCGTCGCCGTCCCTTTTGCAGCGGGTGGCGGGGCTGAACGGCACCACGGCGAAAAACGTGGTAATCTATCGGGAGGAAAACGGCGCGTTCACCTCCCGCGCCCAGATCAAAAAGGTGCCCAAGCTGGGGCCCAAGGCCTTCCAGCAGTGTGCGGGCTTTTTGCGGGTGCCGGAAAGCAAAAGCGTATTGGACAACACCGCCGTCCACCCGGAATCCTATGACGCGGCCAAGGCCCTGCTGGAGCTGACGGGCCACACCTTAGCGGATGTGAAGAATGGAGCCATTTCCGACCTTCCCGCCCGCCTCGGCGCTTACGGAGAGGAAAAGGCGGCGGAGGAGATCGGCGTGGGCGTTCCCACCCTGCAGGACATCGTATCCGAGCTGCTGAAACCGGGGCGTGACGTCCGCGATGAGCTGCCTAAGCCCATCCTCCGCACGGACGTGCTGGAAATGAAGGACTTGAAGCCCGGCATGATCCTCACCGGCACGGTGCGGAACGTCATCGACTTCGGCGTGTTCGTGGACATCGGCGTCCATCAGGACGGTCTGGTGCACATCTCGCAGGTGTGCGATAAATTCATCCGGCACCCCTCCGAGGCGGTGTCCGTGGGGGATGTTGTGAAAGTGGTCGTTCTGGAGGTGGACGAGAAGAAAAAGCGCATCAGCCTTTCCATGAAGCAGGCAAAATAAATTTTTTCCATGTAAAATTTAAATCATCAGGAGAGTCGGCGGCCTTTGGCCGCCGGCTCTTTTTTCGGACAAACCACCCCCGGCGCGTCTTGGCGGGTGGAATCCCGCATAGACTGTCCCGAAAGGGGCGATGGGATGCTGGAAGTGCTGAATACCCTCCTGTGGGGGCTGGGGACGCTGGCGCTGATCTTAGGGACCGGGGCGTGGCTGACCCTGCGGACAGGGGGCTTTCCCCAGCGAAATTTAGGGCGGGCACTGGCCTTGTCTTTAGGGCGGGAGGCCCGGCGGAAAGGCCGGGGCGGCGTGTCCCCCTTCGGCTCCCTGATGACTGCGCTGGCCTCCACGGTGGGCACCGGCAACATCGTGGGCGTGGCGGCGGCGCTGGTATCCGGCGGGCCGGGGGCGCTGGTATGGATGGAACTGGCGGCGTTTCTGGGACTGGCAGCCAAGTTCGCTGAGTGCATGCTGGCGGTGAAATACCGCCATGTCCGCCGGGACGGCACCCGTTGGGGTGGGCCTATGGCGGTGATGGAAACGCGACTGGGGTCAGCCGGGACGGTTTTGGGCCGCTTTTACGCTTTGTTCGCCCTGCTGATGGCCTTTGCTATGGGGGCGATGGCCCAGTCCGGGGCCTTGGCGGACACCCTCTCCGCTGCCTTTACCCTGCCCCGTTGGCGGGTAGGACTGGTGACGGCGGCGCTGGCTCTGACGATCTTATTGGGCGGTATCCGCCGTATCGCGGATATTTCCACGGTGCTGGTGCCGGTGATGGCGCTGCTATACTTGGGCGGTGGACTGGCGGTGATCCTGGGAAACCTCCGCCGCCTGCCGGAGGCGGTGACCCTGATGCTCCGGTGCGCAGTGGCGCCGGAAGCCGCGCTGGGCGGGGCCTTGGGGATCGTCACCCGCCGGGAGGCCCTCCGCTGGGGTGTTGCCCGGAGCGTTTTTTCCAACGAGGCGGGGTTAGGTTCCGCCGCCATCACCGCCGCCTGCGCTGACACGGATGAGCCGGTAAAGCAGGGACTCATCAGCATGACCGGCGTGTTTTTCGACACCATGGTGATCTGCACCGTTACCGGTCTCGCCATCTGCTGCTCCGGCACGCTGGGAGCGGCGGATGGCAATGGGCACCCCCTCACCGGCGCGGCGCTGACCCTTCGGGCCTTTGAAACGGTGCTGGGGCCGCTGGCCCCGTGGCTCATCGGCGCGGCGTTAGGGCTGTTTGCCTTTACCTCCGTGCTGGGCTGTGCGGTTCAGGCAGAGACAACGGCATCATACCTGCTGGGACCGGGGGCGGTGCGGCCCTGCCGGGTGCTGTACGGACTGGCGGTTTTTGCCGGGGCGGTGATCCCCATGGCCACGGTCCTTCAGCTTGCGGATCTCGCCAACGCACTGATGGCCTTTCCGAACCTCGTCTGTCTGCTGTTGCTCTCCGGCGAAATCGCCGGGGAATGCGGGAGAAAGGAACGGTAAAAATGGCAGTCAACAGGAAAGCGAAACGAGTAAGAAACCGGTAAGGAAGAATGTCTCCGAAACCGCAAAGGTTCTGAAAATGGCTCCAGTGGTGCAAAAATGCTTTTTTGTGCCGCTGGAGCTGTAAATTTTCTGTGACGGCGTTGCATTTTTGTGATTTCGTGGTATGATAACCGTGGTATAAAATTTTTGAAAAGGACTGATACCATGACAAAAATCGACATCGTCTCCGGCTTCCTGGGCGCCGGTAAGACCACACTCATCAAAAAGCTGCTGGCGGAAGCCTACAAGGGCGAAAAGCTGGTGCTGATCGAAAACGAATTTGGCGAGATCAACATTGACGGCGGCTTCCTGAAGGAATCCGGCATCCAGATCTCCGAGATGTCCGCCGGCTGCATCTGCTGCTCTCTGGTTGGTGACTTCAACAAGGCCTTGAAGGACGTGGAGGCTCAGTTCCACCCCGACCGCATCCTCATTGAGCCCTCCGGCGTGGGCAAGCTCAGCGACGTGATCGTGGCGGTGGAGAACACCGTAAAGGACGTTCCCGAGATGAAGCTCAACAGCTTCGTCACCGTGGCGGACGCCACCAAGGTGAAGGTCTATATGAAGAACTTCGGTGAGTTCTACAACAACCAGATCGAGGCCGCCGGCACTATCATCCTCTCCCGGACTCAGAAGATGACGCAGGAGAAGCTGGAGGCCGCCGTGTCCATGCTCCGGGAGAAAAACGCCGATGCCGCCATCATCACTACCCCCTGGGACGAGCTGGACGGCAAGGCCATCCTCTCCGCCATTGAGAAGGTGTCCCTGGCGGACGAGCTGCTGGAGAAGATGCGCGCGGAACACGAGGCCGATGAACACGAACACCATCACCATCATCACGACGACGAGGAGTGCGACGATCCCAACTGCTCCTGCCACCATCATCATGACGACGATGATGACGATGACGACCACGATGAGCACGAGCATCATCACGACCATGAGCACCACCACGATCATGACCATGAGTGCTGCGGCCACGATCACGACCATGAGCATGAACACCATCACCATGACCATGAGGACGGCGAGTGTGATGACCCCAACTGCTCCTGCCATGACCATCACCATCATCACCACGCCGATGAGGTGTTCACCTCCTGGGGTAAGGAAACACCCAAGGTGTATACGCAGGCGGACATCGACCGTATTCTGACGGCACTGGATTCTGGCGACTATGGCGCCATTCTCCGGGCCAAGGGCATCGTGAATGGCACCGACGGCGCATGGATCGAGTTCGACTATGTGCCGGAGGAGCATGAGATCCGGGCGGGCCATCCCGACTACACCGGCCGCCTGTGCGTCATCGGTTCCAATCTGAAGGAGGAAAAGCTGGCAGAGCTGTTCGGCCTGTAAGCGAAAAAATTCATGGCTGATATTCCTGTATATCTCATCGCCGGTTTTTTGGACGGCGGCAAAACAGATTTTATCAACGGCATTCTGGAGGACGGCTTCGCCCGCGAGGACAAAACCCTCCTGATCTGCTGTGAAGAGGGCGAGTTGGAATACGAGCAGAAGGCTCTGGACAACGTGACGGTGGTCACGGTGGACGAGGAGACCGCTCTCACCTGTTCCCAGTGCAAGGAATGGGAAAAGCAGTACAAACCCAAGCAGGTCCTCATTGAGTACAACGGCATGTGGTCCATGGAGCGGCTGTACCGGGAGGTGCTGCCCGCCAACTGGGTCCTCTATCAGGTGATGACCTTTGTGGACGCCAATACCTTTGAGACCTATGCCAAGAACATGGGCCAGATCATGATGGAAAAGATCACCAACGCCGACCTGCTGGTGTTCAACCGCTGCACCGACGAGCTGAAGGCCGCGCTGCGGAAGCGGAACCTGCGGATGGTGAACCGCCGGGCGGACATTTATCTGGAGGACCTGGAGGGCAACAGTGAGGACTACAACAACGGTGATGTGTGTCCCTTTGACCTGGACCAGAAGGTCATTGACATTCCGGACAACGACTACGGCGTGTGGTATGTGGACGTAATGGATTACCCTGACCGCTGGGCAGGGAAAACCGTTCACATGAAGCTGCTCATGTGCCACTCCAAGAAGTATCCCGGTACCCACTGCCCCGGACGGTTCGCCATGGTCTGCTGTGAAAATGACGTGCAGTTCTTGGGTCTGGTGGCCAAGGGCGTGGATCTGAATAAGTACAAGAACCGGGACTGGGTGGAAGTCGAAGCCCGTATGGCTTTGGAAAATCACTCCGCCTACAAGGGCAAGGGTCCGGTGATGCACATCATCTCCATCAAGCCCTGCGAAAAGCCCGCCAACGAGGTCGTGACCTTCTGATCTACTGATATTCAAAAAGCACGTTTCCTTTTGACAAGGAAACGTGCTTTTCTTCTTGCATGCGCTTCTTATATTTGTCACCGTGCAAGTCATGGGCAAATCGGCTGCGTTTCCAATACGATTCGTATTTTTTGTTTTCAAATCGACATTTTGTATTGTAATTCCGCAAGTTTTTTGGGAATCCCGGTTTTCTCTCCGCTTCGCAAAGCTCGCAAAATTTCGGGAATACTTGCAAATTCCGGGCAAATCCATATAATAGAGGTATTCTGGTATGAAAGGACTTTACGTTTTGAAAGAAAAGCGGATCTATAAAAGAGAACTGCCCCTCTGGGGGAGTCTGCTGGCCGCCGTTTTGCTGGCAGGCTGTATCACTTTACTGGCCCTGTGGTGCCAGCCAAACGCCCTGCGGACGGTGCTGGCAGGGTTCAAGGCCCAGCCCCTGCTGATTGTTTTGAACGCTCTCCCCATCGGACTATTGCTGCTGGCCTTCGCCTTCCTGTTCCGGAATGTCTTTTACAGCGGGGCGCTGGTGAATTTCTTCGTCTGCGCGCTGTCCCTTGCCAACCGGGTCAAAATCGAGGTCCGGGATGAGCCGGTGTTCCCCCGGGACTTCTCCCTTCTGCGGGAGGTAGGCAGCGCCATCCAGTCCTATGACATCCGCTATCCGGTGAAGGCCATCGCCGTGGTGGCGCTGACCACCGTGCTGCTTATCGGCCTTGGGGTCCTGTTCCCCAGCCGTCCGGTGTCCCTCGCCGCACTGAAGGCCAAGCTGACAAAACGGGACACCGTGGCCGTGTTCCCCGGCCGCTGCTGGCCGGAGCGGATCGTGGGCGCGGTCCTCAGCTTCGGCGTTCTGACTGCGCTGATTTTCACGGTGTACGCCAGCAATACCCTCTACAATTCTTTCCGGGTCAGCAACGCCTACTATGTCCCCTCGGTGTTCAACGAGCTTGGTTTCCCCTACTGTTTCTGCCACCAGTTCACCACCTATCCGGTGGACAAGCCGGAGGGCTTTTCCAAATCCGAGGCCGCCGGTTGGGAGACTGGCGGGCAGACGGGGCTTGGCAAGGACGTCAGCGTAATCCTCGTGATGAACGAGGCGTTTTCCGATCTCACCGACCAGCCTATGTTCAACTGGACGGAGGAAACCGATCCCCTGCCCAACCTCCACGCCTTGCAGAATGACCCCCACGCCCTCACCGGTCACATTGTTGTTCCGGGCTTTGCCGGCGGCACGGCCAATACGGAGTTCGACGTACTGACCGGAATGCAGACCAATGCACTGTCCGTCACCGCCACCTCCGCCATGCGGGTGGTAAACCGGAATCTGGACAGCTTGTTCCGGGTGTTCGGGGCGGACGGCTACCGCACCTCCTTCTATCACCCCGGCGACGCCTGGTTCTATAACCGGGAGAACGTCTACCGCTGGCTGGGCGCGGAGCACGAGGTATTTGCCAAGGACATGAAGAATCTGGAATACAAGGGCCGCTGGGTCACGGATGACTACATGGCTGGTCTGATCGAGGAAGAATTTGAAACGGCGGTCAGCGAGGGCCGCCCCCTGTTCAACTACACCACCACCATCCAGAACCACATGAGCTACACCGCCGACAAGTACGGCGAGGGCTATGTGTTCCCCCCGGTCTCCACCACGGCGGACATCTCCCCGGAGACCCGCTCCATGCTGGAGGTCTACACCGAAGGCGTCCGTGATGCCGACGCCATGCTGGGCCGGCTGACGGCTTACTTCTCAGAGCGGGAGGAGCCTGTGGTGCTGGTGTTCTACGGCGACCACCTGCCCTATCTGGGGGACAACCAGAAGGGCTATGCGGAGCTGGGATCTGAGGTGTCCATTCCGGAAAACGAGCGGGAGGACATTCTCTGCTCTTACAAGACCCCCTATGTGCTCTGGGCTAACGACGCCGCCGCGGACACGCTGAACTGGAACGAGGCCATGGCCGCGCTGGATTTGCCGGAGGACGGCGTTCTCTCTGCTTCCTTTTTAGGCAGCGTCCTGCTGGACCTCACCGGCCGCGCCGGGGAAAGACCGTGGTTCGACTTTCTCTCCTCCCTCCGGCGGATCGCACCGGTGGTGCAGAAGAAAACCTATATCCTGGCGGACGGCTCCGTACTGCCGCAGCGAATTTTGAACGAGCAGACGGATGAATCGTCCATGGAATTAAAAGACGCCGTCCGCAAGTGGCGCTGCTGGAGCTATTACAAGCTGAAATACGCGGACGTGGGTTAGACCCACCGCGAATATATGGAAAAAGCGGTTCCGGAACTTCCGGAACCGCTCTTTTGTATCAGCTTTTCGCTTCGATCTTCGCTCCGCATTTGGGACAGGTGATGACGATCTTCCCCTTCCCAACCGGCACCCTGCAGATGGCGCCGCATCTGCAGGTGAAGTACTTGTGCTCCTTATCCGCCCGGCGGGCCTTGGCCCCGGCGGCGTTGTTCCGGGCCTTCCAGATCCAGCCCATAAACTTCTGGTTCTCCGCCCGGCGCTTGGTCAGGTTTTTGGAGAACATCCGGAACAGAATAAACACCATCAGCACCCAAAGGAGGGATTCGCAGATCCGGGCGGGGATCCATAGCCGCAGAAGGCTGAAAATCAACTGGGCCACCAGAATCACCAGGTAGCCCCGAAGGAGCGCCTGATTCATCTGATCCATGCCGTTCCGGCCGTACATGAACCGTGCCACCGCGCATCTGAATTTATAGAACATACGCCTGCTGCCTCTTTCCGTCGGCTCCCGCGGAACCGTAACTGTTTTTACCTTACATATTTTAGCGGATAGGTCAGAGAAAGGCAACGGTTTAGCAGCGGAGTTTACAAAAAAGTAATTTCTTTCCAAGTCATTCCGTGTTAAAATGACATACGATATGAAAATACACAAAGGAAGTGTTTGGTTTATGGCAAAGAAACAATTCAAAGCGGAGTCCAAACGGCTGCTGGACCTGATGATCAACTCCATCTACACCCACAAGGAGATCTTCCTGCGGGAGATCATCTCCAACGCCAGCGACGCCTGCGACAAGCTGTGCTATCAGGCTCTGACGGATGACAGCGTGAAGCTGACCCGGAAGGACTTCAAGATCGACCTGTCTGTCAACAAGGACGCCCGGACCATCACCGTTACGGATAACGGCATCGGTATGGACAAGGAGGATCTGGAGAACAATCTGGGCGTCATCGCCTCCTCCGGTTCCTACAAGTTCAAGCAGGAAGTGGGAGATGACACCAAGGACACTGACGTGATCGGTCAGTTCGGCGTGGGCTTCTACTCCGCCTTCATGGTCTGCGATCAGGTGACGGTCCGCACCCGGAAATTCGGCAGTGACACCGCCTATCAGTGGCAGTCCTCAGGGGCCGACGGCTACACTGTCACGGAATGTGATAAGTCCGATGCGGGCACTGAGGTCATCATGCACCTGAAGGATGATACCGAGGACGAACATTACAGCGAGTTTTTGGAAGAATGGAAGCTCCGGGAGCTGATCAAAAAGTATTCCGACTACATCCGCTTCCCCATCCGCATGGCGGTCACGAAAACGAAAAAGGTGGCCTCCTGCATGTCCGACAAGCCGGACGAGGTACCCTATGTGGAGATGGAGACCCTGAACTCCATGGTCCCCATCTGGCAGCGGAAAAAGGCCGACGTGAAGCCGGAGGAATATAACGAGTTCTATCGGGAGAAGTTCCACGATTTTGCGGACCCCCAGCGGGTCATCACCGTGTCCGCCGAGGGTGCCGTGACCTACAAAGCCTTGCTGTTCATCCCCGGCGCCACTCCCTTCGACTTCTACACCAAGGAATACGAAAAGGGCTTGCAGCTCTATTCCAGCGGCGTTCTCATTATGGACAAGTGCCCGGATCTGCTGCCGGAGCACTTCCGGTTCGTCCGGGGCGTGGTGGATTCCCCGGATCTGAGCCTGAACATCTCCCGGGAGCTTTTGCAGCATGACCGCCAGCTGAAGGTCATCGCCGGAAATCTGGAAAAGAAGATCAAGAGCGAACTGGCCAAGATGCTCAAGGACGAGCGTGAGGCTTATGAAACCTTCTGGAAGAACTTCGGCCGCCAGTTGAAATACGGCGTGGTCAGCGAGTACGGCATCCACAAGGACCTGCTGCAGGATCTGCTGCTGTTCTGGTCCTCCACGGAGAAGAAGCTGGTGACGCTGGATGAGTATGTCTCCCGGATGAAGGAGGATCAGAAGGTCATCTATTATGCCGCCGGTGACACCGTGGATAAAATCGACAAGCTGCCTCAGCTGGAGGCTTTGAAGGATCAGGGCACGGAAATCCTCTACTTCACAGAGGAAGTGGACGAGTTCGTGGCCCAGACCCTGCGGAGCTACAAGGACAAGGAGTTCCGCTCCGCCATGGACGGTGCATCCGACGAGTCCGCTCAGGAAAAGGCTAAGGAGGAGGCCGACACCCATAAGGATGTGTTTGCCTTCGTGAAGGAGACACTTGGTGACGCGGTGGCAGAGGTGAAACCCTCCACACGGCTGAAATCGCACCCTGTATGTCTCACCGCCGGCGAGGGCCTGAGCTTTGAGATGGAGAAGTATTTCCAGCTCATGCAGCCTGACAGCAGCATCAAGGCCCAGCGGATTCTGGAGCTGAACACGGAGCACCCGGCCTTCACCGCTCTGGAGAACGCCGTGACCGCCGACCCGGAAAAGGCCAAGATCTACGCCAAGCTACTGTACGATCAGGCGCTGCTGATCGCAGGACTGCCGCTGGACGATCCCTCCGGCTACACGGATCTGGTGTGCGGACTGATGAAGTAAGTCTGATAAGCAAAACCTTGCCTCCGGCGTGTCTTACAAGACACGCCGGGGGCCTTTTTGCTATTTCTCGCTATTTCGGCAGCTCAGCGCGCAAAAACACCTCCGCGTGGATTTTCCACGCGGAGGTGTTTTTTCTGTATTCGGCGTTTCTCAGCCCCACAGGGCGGAGAGGGACGGGATAATTTGCTTTTTCCGGCTCATGATCTTGGGCAGGAACACGCTGTTCTTTTCCTCGCCGGTGATGTTGAAGGCCTGACGGATAGTCTCCGTATCTCCGGAATACAGCAGGTAGGAGCCTTCCACCAATACGTTCGTGATCATCAGCAGCACAATGTCCAGACCGTTCTTCTTACGGATGGTCTCCATCGTGGCGAGGAATTCCTCTTTCCGGGCCATAAGACGATCGGAATCCAGACAGGTGATCTGGCTCACCGCCAGATTGTGACCGCCAATGTGAAATTCCTTGTAGTCGGTGCGGATAATGGACTCAGCGCTCTTATCCTCACCGGTAGCGGCGGAGAAAATGGTCTGCCCCAGCTCTTCCAGAGAGACATTGGCAATACGGGACATCCGGTTGGCAATGTCGATATCCCGCTGGGTGCAGGTGGGAGATTTGAACATGACCGTATCCGACACGATGGCGGCAGCCATGAGACCCGCCATTTTAGCAGAGGGCATCAGCCCCTTTTCCTGGTACATATCCGCAACGATGGTGGTAGAACTGCCCACCGGCTCATTCCGGACGTAAATAGGATTGTTGGTCTCAATATCCGCCAGACGGTGGTGGTCCACGATCTCCAGGATGTCCGCCTGATCCAGGCCGGGCACAGACTGGGCCTTTTCGTTGTGGTCCACCAGGATTACCTGCTTGCGCCGGGGACGCAGCAGATGGAATCGGGACAGGGTTCCCACCACGTGCTCATTTTCATCCAGAATGGGGTAAGCCCGGAATCGGCTTTCCAGCACGGTATTGCGCACGTCATCGATATAATCGTCCAGATGGAAGGAAACCAGATCGTGGCTCTTGCAGATACGCTCAATGGGCAGAGAATGGCAGATCAGGTGGACTGCCCGGTACGCGTCATAAGGCGTGGAGATGATGCAGGTATCGGTGTCCAGCTCCAGCAGCTCCCGGCTGACCTCCGCCTGGCAGACGATGACGCAGGTGACCCGCAGCTCCAGTGCCCGCTTGATCATGTCCGGCTGATCGCCGCAGACCACGATGCTGTCCGGAGAGGAAAACAGCAGGTTTTCCCGTCCCGCAGGCAGGGCAATGGTGACCTCGCCGGAGATCTCATCCCGGATCTGGCCGCCCTCGTTGAGGACCTTTCCCTCCAAAACGGAGAGCAGGTTATAGACCGGCACGTTCTTGACCGTGGAATTGCGGACAGCCAGCATATCGTAGCTGGCCACGTCACCGGCGGAAAGCATACCGTAAAGCGTACCGTCCTCATTGGCCACAGGCAGTACGGAGATCCGGTCCGCCTGCATCATCTGCCAGGCCCGGCTGATGGTTGCGGCGGGAGACAGGGTGGGCGGCGTATCGAAGTCCAGGTCCCGGACCTGCGTCCGAACGTTGTTGATCAGCTCTGGCGGCTGGGCACCGAATTTGTCCAGAACGGCTTTCGTCTCATCGCTGATCTGGCCCAGGCGGGCGGCGCAGTACTGCCGCTGCCCCAGAGCGTTTTTCAGTGCGGCGTAGGCCATGGCGGATACGATGGAGTCGGTATCCGGGTTGCGATGGCCGGTAATGTAAACTTTGTCCATTCCACAGCTCCTTTCGGATCGTTTCTAAATTCTGTTTCTCTCATGATTATGAGAGTCCGGCGTGAAATTGTCAACAGTGCCTTTCACCAAATGGACCGTGCGAAAGCACAGTCTCACAACCCATTTTGTATAGTTCCGGACCATTTACAGGATCAGAAGCTCCTTGGGCGCCAGCGTAATGTCCTGACAGCCCTGTTCTGTGATGACGATCACATCCTCAATGCGAACGCCCAGCTTCCCCGGCAGATAGATCCCCGGCTCCGCGCTGATGACAGCGCCGGCAGGCAGCGGCTTGCTGTTGGACGGCGTGGCATTGGGATTTTCATGGATTTCCACACCGACGCTGTGGCCAAAGCTGTGACCAAAATAGGGACCGTATCCGGCGTCCGCGATGACCTGTCGGGCGGCGCCGTCCACCGCTGCGCCGGTGACGTCGGCCTTTGCCGCAGCGATTCCGGCCAGCTGGGCCTTGAGGACCGTGTTGTAAACAGTCTCCATCTCCTCCGTCACATGACCAACGGCCACTGTGCGGGTCATATCCGAGCAATAGCCGCCGAATTTGCAGCCGAAGTCCATGGTGACGAACTCCCCGGCCTGAATGGGCTTCTCACTGGGAACACCGTGGGGCAGGCTGCCGTTGGGGCCGGAGACCACGATGGGATCAAAGGACTTGTCCTCCGCGCCGTAGTGCAGCATTTTATAGAGCAGCAGTGCGGCAATTTCCTTTTCCGTAACGCCGGGACGGATCTCGCCGAGAATGTCCGCCAGCGCTTTTTCCGCGATCCGCTGAGCCTGGATCATACAATCCAGCTCCGCCTGATCCTTGACGGCCCGCAGCGTCCACAAAAGCTCCGTGGCGGGGACCAGCTCGCAGTGGAGCTTCTCCGAAAAGCGGCGGAAATCCGCCGCCGTCATATATTCATCCTCATACCCCATGCGGGTGATGTGTTCCTTCTCGATGACCTCGTTGATGAGGGCGGAGTAGGGATGTTCCCGGTCCGTTTGCCGGATCTCCGCATCCCGTACATGGCGGGCTGCGGCCTCCGTATACCGGCTGTCGGTGAAATAATAGCTGCGGTTTCGAGTGACGATGGCTACACCGTCCGTCCCGAAGGAGTGAAAACCGGAGGCGTAAAAGCGGTTGGCCTCGCAGGTCAGCAGCACGGCGTCCAGGCTGTGGGTCTCCAGCACACCGGCGATTTTTTTGAAATGATTCATAGCAGATCCTCTTTTTCTGAGAGCCGCAGCATATCAGGTGTCACCGGCCCTCTGTGATGAGCAGTGTAGCAGAATTTCACAAAATTGTCAAAGCGGCTCGTCAGTTCGGATTTAATCTCACCGCATTTTGTAGAAAATCACAGTTGACTTTAATCGTTTAAAGCTGTATGGTAATAACATCACAAAGCTCAGTGCGGCAGAAAGGAGTTCACAATGCGTTTCGGAATGTTTACCTATATTTACCGCTACGCACGCTATTTTGCGGGCTTCTTTCATAATGCAGAAACGGAACAGGCATTCTGCCGGGCATAAGGCTTGCACTCGTTAAACGCGAGGGGGCTCTGTTCCACGGACAGAGCCCCCCTTGTTTTTTGGAAGACATCCAACTTTATGAATTCGTCCGGATACGGACAAAAGGAGAAGATCACTATGAAAAAGAAATTGCTCGCTCTTGTTCTGGCTGCGGCCATGACGCTGTCCCTTGCCTCCTGCGGCGGCTCCAAGACGGAGACACCCTCCACCGGCTCTGACAATCCCTCTGCCAGCTCTGACAATCCCTCCGCCGAGGGCGCCACCTATAAGGTCGGCATCTGCCAGCTGGTGCAGCACCCCGCGCTGGACGCTGCAACCCAGGGTTTTATCGACGCTCTGAATGAAGCCCTCCCCGGCCAGGTGGAGTTTGAAAACAAGAATGCCTCCGGCGAGGCCAACAACTGCGGCACGATCGTCAACGGCTTTGTTTCCGAGGGCGTGGACCTGATCATGGCCAACGCCACCGCCGCCCTGACCGCCGCCGCTTCCGCGACTGCCGACATTCCCATTCTGGGCACCTCCATCACCGCTTACGGCGTGGCCCTGGATCTTGACGATTTCGACGGCACCGTAGGCGGCAACATCTCCGGCACCTCCGACCTGGCCGACCTGAGCAAGCAGGCCGACATGATCACCGAGTGGTTCCCCGAGGCCAAGAAGGTGGCCCTGCTGTTCTGCTCCGCCGAGCCCAACTCCAGCTACCAGATCCAGGAAGTGGCGACCTGCCTGGCCAACAAGGGCATTGAGACCAAGGAATTTGCCTTCACCGACTCCAATGACGTGGCGTCCGTGACCCAGTCTGCCGCTGACTACGCGGATGTGGTCTATCTCCCCACCGATAACACCGCCGCCTCCAACACCGAGGCCATCGCCAACATCCTGGTGCCCGCCGGTGTTCCCGCTATCTGCGGCGAGGAGGGTATCTGCTCCGGCTGCGGCGTGGCTACCCTGTCCATCAGCTACTATGATCTGGGCGTGACCACCGGCAAGATGGCTGCCAAGATCCTCACCGGCGAGGCGGATATCTCCACCATGCCCATCGAATACACCGACGCCACCCCCAAGTATAACCCCACCATCTGCGAGGAGCTGGGCATCCAGCCTCTGGACGGCTATGAGGCCATTGAGGGCTGATCCAAAACAAACGCGATCCTATAACGAAAATCTGGCGGGAGGGGGCAATCCCCTCCTTCCGCTGTGAACAAGGAGAAACGGTATGAGTTTTCTATCCTCCCTTCTCAATGCGCTGCCGGGCGCTGTGGCCCAGGGCCTGATCTGGGGCCTGATGGCCATCGGCGTCTACATCACCTTCCGTATTCTGGATGTAGCTGATCTGACGGTGGACGGATCTCTGGCCACCGGCGGTGCCGTGGCCGTCATGCTGATCCGGGCAGGTCTGAACGCTTGGGCCGCGTTGCTGTGCGCCTTTCTGGCAGGTATGCTGGCCGGCTTTGTCACCGGCCTGTTCCACACGAAATGCGGCATCCCCGCCATTCTCGCCGGTATTCTGACCCAGCTGTCCCTCTACTCCATCAACCTGCGGATCATGGGCAGCAAGGCCAATCAGGCAGTAGGCGTGGATAAGTATGATCTGCTGGTATCCCAGCGGTATGTGCGTTCGGTGAGTCTGGATAACCCCCTGCCTTTGCTGGTGGTATTCACGGTGGTGCTCATTGCCGTTTTGTACTGGTTTTTCGGCACGGAAAAGGGCTGCTCCCTCCGTGCCACCGGCGCAAACCCCAACATGGCCCGGGCTCAGGGCATCAATACCAACGCCAACGTGGTGCTGGGACTCATGGTGTCCAACGGTCTGGTAGCCCTGTCCGGCGGTCTGCTGGCCCAGTTCCAGGGTTCCTCCGACATCAACATGGGCCGGGGCGCTATCGTCATTGGTCTGGCCGCCGTCATCATCGGCGAAGTGGCCTTCGGCAAGGTATTCATCAACTTCGCTTTGAAGCTGCTGGCGGTCTCCATCGGTGCCGTCATCTACTACATCGTTCTGCAAATCGTTTTGCAGTTGGGTCTGAACACCAACGATCTGAAGCTGGTGTCCGCCCTGATCGTGGCTGTGTTCCTGGCGATCCCCTACTGGAAGGGCCACATCCACACCAAGAAGGGAGGTTCCGTCCATGCTTGAGCTGAAGGATATCTGCAAGACGTTTAATCCCAATACCATCAACGCTAAGGTAGCTTTGAACCATCTGAACCTGACACTGAATGACGGGGATTTTGTCACCGTTATCGGCGGCAACGGTGCAGGCAAGTCCACCATGCTGAACGCCATCGCTGGCGTGTTCCAGGTGGATTCCGGCACCATCACCATTGACGGGCAGGACGTTACCAAGCTGCCGGAGCACAAGCGGGCGGCATTTCTGGGGCGGGTGTTTCAGGACCCCATGATGGGCACCGCGCCCACCATGCAGATCGAGGAAAATCTGGCGCTGGCAGCCCGCCGGGGCCAGCCCCGGGGGTTGAAGTGGGGCATCACCGCCTTAGAGCGGGCAGATTACAGGGAACTGCTGAAAACGCTGGATCTGGGGCTTGAGGACCGCCTTACCGCCAAGGTGGGCCTGCTCTCCGGCGGTCAGCGTCAGGCGCTGACGCTGCTGATGGCCTCCCTGAAGCAGCCCAAGCTGCTGCTGTTGGATGAGCACACTGCCGCTTTGGACCCCAAGACCGCTGACAAGGTGCTGGCTCTGTCCGACCAGATCGTGCAGGAGAACAACCTCACCACCCTCATGATCACCCACAACATGAAGGACGCCATCGCCCACGGCAACCGGCTCATTATGATGGATGCCGGCCGGGTGGTGGTGGATATCTCCGGTGAGGACAAGAAGAAGCTGACGGTCCCCGACCTGCTGGCCCTGTTCAGCCGCGCCAGCGGCTCTGACGAGGCCAATGACAAAATGCTCCTGTCCTGAAATCCTACATACATCTCTCCCCCGGAAGGTCTCTTCCGGGGGATTTTGCTATGCAAAAGCACAGTAAAATAAGAAATGTGCCATTTCCTCGCCCCCGCAGGGCAACCGGGAATGATGCACGAAAACTTCATGCACTGGCATTTGTGCATGTTCGCGGTGCGCTGCTCATGCATGCAGTTTTATGCGCAAAAATATACCCCGTTCTTCCGCTTTTTCAGAAGAACGGGGTGTACTTTTAAATCAGGCATGCGGTCAGTCCGCGCTGGAATTCATGACCTCGTTGGCGGACTTGACGGTGCGGCGCAGGAAGATTGTGCTCAGGGTGAAGGACATGACCTCCGCGATGGGGAAGGACCACCACACCAACTCCAGCCGTCCAGTCCGGGACAGCAGCCACGCCACCGGCAGTAATACTACCATCTGACGGCACACGGAGACGATCAGGCTGTACACCGGATTGCCGATGGCCTGGAACACCGAGCCAGCGATGATGCAGAAGCCTGCCAGCAGGAAGGAAACGCTGATGATCCGCAGGGCGGGAACGCCGATGGCCAGCATGGTCTCCGATGCGTCGAACAGTTCCAGCAGTGTGGAGGGAAACAGTTGGAAAATGGCAAAGCCCACAACCATAATGACCATAGCGGTGATGTTGGAAAGACGGATGGTCTTCCACACCCGCTGAGGCCGGGCTGCGCCGTAGTTATAGGAAATAATGGGCACCATACCGTTGTTCAGGCCGAAGATGGGCATGAACACGAAGCTCTGGATCTTGAAATACGCGCCGAACACGGCGGTGGCGGTGGGGGTAAAGACAAAGAGGATCTTGTTCATGCCGAAGGTCATCACAGAACTGATGGACTGCATGATGATGGAGGGGATACCCACCCGGTAGATCTCCTTGGCCACGATGGGATCCCAGCGGATGTTCTTCCGGTGGATGTGAATGTCGTGGTTGCACTTGATATTCACGATCAGGCCCACGATCGCCGCCACAATCTGTCCAACAACGGTGGCCACAGCAGCGCCGGCCACGCCCATCCGGGGTGCGCCGCACAGTCCGAAGATCAGAATGGGGTCCATGACGATGTTGATGATGGCGCCCAACAGCTGGGTGCACATGGCCAGACTGGTACGGCCGGTGGATTGCAGCAGCCGCTCAAAGCAGAACTGGCTGAAAATACCCACGGAAAGACCTAAGCAGATCCGGGTGTACTGCACGCCGTATTCCACGATCTCCGGCACTGCCTTGGCCTGCGCCACGAAGAAGGGCCGGGAGAGGAACAGGCCGATGAAGGCAAAGACAAGATAGCTGCAAATGGGCAGCAGGAAGATACCTGCGCCGGCAGCCCGGTCCGCCATCTCCTGCTTTTTCTCACCCAGGGAGCGGGAAAGCAGTGCGTTGATGCCCACGGCAGTGCCCGCGCCCACGGCGATCATCAGGCTCTGGAGGGGGAACGCCAGACCCACGGCGTTGAAGGCGTTCTCACTGAGCCGGGAGACAAACACGCTGTCCACGATGTTGTACAGCGCCTGTACCAGCATGGAGATCATCATGGGCACCGCCATACCGGCCAGCAGCTTACCCACCGGCAGAACGCCCATCTTGTTTTCCTGGGGAGCCGCACCCGCGGCGTTTTGCTTACTCATAGATTAGATTGGTTCCTTTCATATCAGCTTTCGGAAGAAAGACGCGGCCTCTCAGCCGCGCCTTTTCTGGCATTTACTTTTTCAGCTCGCCGGTGGCTAACTGCGTCAGGTAGGCATTCAGGAAGCCGTCCAGGTCGCCGTCCATCACGTTGTCGATCTGGCTGGTTTCGTAGCCGGTGCGGGTGTCCTTTACCAACTGGTAGGGCATGAACACGTAAGAGCGGATCTGGCTGCCCCACTCGATTTTCATCTGCACGCCCTTGATGTCAGAAATTTTCTCGGCATGCTGCTGAATCTTCAGCTCAATGAGCTTGGCGCGCAGCTGCTTCATACAGTTATCCTTGTTCTGGAACTGGGAACGCTCCTGCTGGGAGGCCACCACAATGCCGGTGGGCTTGTGGATCAAGCGGACGGCGGAGGAGGTTTTGTTGATGTGCTGGCCGCCGGCACCGGAGGAGCGGTAGACCTGCATTTCGATGTCCTCCGGGCGGATCTCCACCTCTACGTCATCGGGAAGCTCCGGCATGACCTCCACAGCGGCAAAACTGGTCTGGCGGCGGGCGTTGGCGTCAAAGGGAGAGACGCGGACCAGACGGTGGACGCCGTGTTCGCTCTTCAGCAGGCCGTAGGCATTCTCGCCCTCGATAGAAATAACGGCAGATTTGATACCGGCCTCGTCACATTCCTCGTAGTCCAGCGTTTTCCAAGCGTAGCCGTGACGCTCCGCCCAGCGGGTATACATCCGATAGAGCATCTGGCACCAGTCCTGGGCCTCGGTGCCGCCGGCACCGGAGTGGAGCTGGAGAATAACGTTGTTTGCGTCATACTCACCGGAGAGCAGCGTGGTCATACGGATCTCTTCGATCTCGGTTTCCAGCGCAGGGAACTCTGTATTCAATTCTTCCAGGATCTCTTCATCCTCCGCCTCCTGGCCCATCTCGCACAGGGTGGTCAGATCCTCCCAGGTGCTCATGAGTTTCTTGAAGCGGTGGAGCTTGTTTTGAAGCTGCTTCAGGCGGGTCTGCACCTTCTGAGAGCGCTCCAGATTGTTCCAGAAGCCGTCCTGAGTGGTCTCATCCTCCAGACGGGCGGCCTCCTGAGCCACAGCGTCGATGTCAAGGGCGTCCCCCAGCTTCTTCAGCTCCGGTTCCAGGTCCCGTAGCTTCTGCTTATAAACGTCATATTCGATCAAAGCCATACTGATTCTCCAATTTCCATATAGATTACTTTAGCCATGATATTATATAGGAGTTCCCCGATTTTGTAAAGGGAAATATGCACAAAAATGACGATTTTCAAAAATTCAGCGCACGTTTGCGGAAAACAGGTGAAAAAAGAGACGGACTCTGTCCGTCTCTCACGCTCAATGATTCAGAATAAACTGTTCCAGCTCCTCCGCCGTCCGCACGACTGCGGCAGCCCCGGCCTCCGCCAGTTCGCCGGGTGCGGCGTACCCGAAGAACTCCACGCCCACGCAGGCAAGGCCGCATTCCTGCGCACCAAGCACATCATACTTCCGGTCACCGACCATCAAAACGGTGGGCTTATCCGCATCGGTCAAGCGCAGGCGGCGCATGGCTTCCCGAATGACATCCGCCTTTTCCCAGTCGGCCCCCGCAGGGCTGCCGGTCACAGCGGACAGAAAGGGTGTAAAGCCAAAACGCCGACAGATGCTCACGCACAGCTCCTCCGGCTTGGAGGAGGCCAACGCCAGAGTGTATCCCTTGGCCTTCAGCCGTTCCAGAACGTCCCGCATACCGGGGGCCGCCTCGTTTTCATACTGTCCCACCGGCACATAGTGCTCCCGGAACACCCGAACGCCCTCCACCGCCTTCTCCCGGCTGTAGCCGCAGTGCTCCATGAAGGATTCCTGCAGCGGCGGACCGATGAATTTCAGAAGGGTCTGGGCATCCGGCATGGTCCCGCCCAGCTTTTCAATGGTGTATTTCACGGAGTTGACGATCCCCTCCCGCGAATCCGTCAATGTACCGTCCAGATCAAATAAAATCGTGTGAAACATCTGGTCTCTCCCTTCTGTAAGCAAAACAAAGCCGGGCCAACAAGCCCGGCTTCGCCGACTGTTTTGTCCCTTTACAGACGATTCTAACATGAATTCAAAGGCTCCGCAAGGAAAAGCTGCACAAGATTGCAAATTACAGAGTTTCCACCGGCTCGTAATCCAGCAGTTCAATGCGGGAGCTCCACATATCCGCCGTTTCTGCCGGGGGATTGGAGAGCATGGTGGTGAGATACTTCTTGCTGTCATCGGCAAAGACAGTGGCCACCTTCCGGCCCGGCTCCAGATTCTGGATCACAGAGCCAAGGAAGTTAGCGCCGGAGGAGATACCCACGCCAAGGCCCAGTACACGGCCGAATTTCGCCGCCATGGCAATGGCGTCCAGATCGTTGATGTCCATTACGCCATCCACCAGAGTCTGGTCCACCACAGCAGGGATAAAGTCGTCGCCAATGCCCTCAATGTGGTGAGCGCCCTTGACAGTCCCGCCGGAAAGCAGAGGCACTGCATCCGGCTCCACAGCCACAGCCCGGACGGCGTGATCTGCCTTCAGGCGGCGGGCAGTGCCCATGAGGGTGCCACCGGAGCCGACGCCGGCCACGAAGTCCGTCACATCCGGAAGCTGGCGCAGGATCTCAACGCCGGTAGTAAGGTAGTGGGCCTCTGGGTTATCCTGATTTTCAAACTGCTTGGGCTGGAAGCCGCCAATCTCCTCCGCCAGATCTCTGGCCCCCTGAAGGGCTGCGTTGAAGCCGCCGGCTTCCCGTGAGATCAGGTGCAGGGTGGCACCGTACATAGCCATCAGCTTTTTCCGCTCCTCACTGGCCCAGTCCGGCATAAAGATGTGGACGGGATGGCCGGTGAACGTGCCCAGTGCGGAGAAGGCGATGCCGGTGTTGCCGCTGGTCATCTCCACGATGGGCTGGCCGGGCTTCAGGGTGCCGTTGGCGGTGGACTTGGTAATGACGTGGGCCGCCAGACGGTCCTTGATGCTGCCGGAGAGGTTGTATGCCTCCAGCTTTGCCCAGACAAAGCCCTCCCGGCCGTCCAGCTTGTAGCGGATGCGGATCATGGGGGTGTTCCCTACCAAATGTGTGAAGTTCATAACGTATCCTCCTCATCAATACTGATCATGTTGAATCTTTCCATCCTCGGAAACACGGCTGCGCAAAACAAAAGGAGCGATGTGCGCTTGCACATCGCTCCTGAAAGCTCTTCATGCAAGACACAGGCACACTGAAACGGACGCCTGTATCTGCGATCAGCAGTTCAGCCGCCCTATGTCTTACAACAACAGGTTTTTGCAAATTCATTTCTCATAATGAAATTAGTGTAGCACCTCTCTGCAGGAAAGTCAACCATCTTTCCATTCTACGAAAAAACGTCCGCTTTGTTACCGGAAAATGTTCGTATGGGCCAGCACCCGGAACAAGCAGGCCGCCGCCACGCCCGTCACAGCTCCGGTGATCAGGGAAGCACCCAGCAGGATCGGCAGATAGTACAGCGGGGCCATCGAGCCCAGCGTCAGGCAGGCCGCCGCGATCTGGCCGCAGTTGTGGGCCGCTGCGCCGCCGATGGACACGCCGTAGATAGACAGATGCCGGGATCTGGACAGCAAGATCATCACCAGCATGGCGGAAAAGCCCCCCAGCAGGGAGAAGATCAGGGCGTTCATGTTCCCGGCAAACACCGCCCCCAGCAGACACCGGCCTGTCAAAATCAGCAGCGCCTGAGCGGGACCAAGGGCGTACAGGGCGAATACCGTCACAATATTAGCAAGGCCCAGCTTGATGCCGGGGATGGGAATGGCCAGAGATAATGGGAAAAAGTTTTCCAGATAGCTGAACGCCAGCGCCAGCGCTGTCAGCACGGCGCAGAGGGTCAACTGCTTCGTTGTCAGCTTCACAGTCACCCTCCTAACCGATCACAATGTCCACATCGTTGCTGTCCGCCGCGCCGCCGGTGAGCTGAATGATGATCCGGGCCGGAAGGCACACGATGCTCTGTCCGCTGCGGGAAATAGTTCCGGTGCGGACGCAGTCCTGGGTGGGACAGTCGGAGGAACTGACCCGAAGGCCGTTTCCGTCCTCCGCCGCCACCGTCAGCGTCACGCCGTTATAAGAATAGGTGCGTGGCGCGTCCAGCAGGTCCGCCGGGGCAAAGCGGTCGATCTCCTGCCCGTCAGCGGTGACCACCGCCGTCAGAGCACCGGTTTCGGTTCCGCCACGCCAGACCGTCATGGCCGAGAGAGCCGCCAGCGCAATGACCGCCAAGACCACGATCACATCCCAGAAATTGGGCTTCAGCTCAGGAAACCGTTTCATAGGTGTACCCACTGTCCTTCACTTCCTCAAACCGGTCCGCCATTCCGGCAGTGATGACCACCCGGCCATCCTCCGTCACCAGCACCAGATCGAAGTCATACCCGCCATTTCGCCAGAAGTCCAGCGCCTGCTCCTCTCCCATGATGAACAACGCCGTGGAAAAAGCGTCGCACATAGTGCCGTTTCCGGGCTGAACCCATTCCTGATCCGGCCCGTTGGCATCCGCCACCACCGTCACTGACAGCAGACCGCTGTCCGCAGGATAGCCGGTGGCGGGGTCAATAATATGGTGGTAGGTTTTTCCGTTTTCCTCAAAGTACCGCTCGTAGCCGCCGGAGGTGATGGCGTAGGCGTCCCGCAGGGACAGGATCGCCGCAAGGCCGCTCTCATTCCGGGGATCCTTAATGCCCACCCGCCAGTCGGAGCCGTCGGGCTTGCCGCCCAGCACGAACACGTTGCCGCCCAGAGAAATTTTTCCGCTTTCGATGCCGTTGGCCCGGAAGGTCTGCTCCACTAAATCGGAGGTATAGCCCTTGGCGATGCCCCCTAAGTCGATAGCCTGTCCCTCCCCCAGCGTTACGGAATAGGACGGCTCTTCTTGAACTTGGATCTCATCGCTGTTGACATGCTTTAACAGCTCATTCAGTTCGGACTGCTCCGGAACGCGGAACTGATCGCCGGTGAAGCCCCACGCGTCCATGATGGGGGCGATGGTAATATCAAACGCGCCGTTTGTGGCGTCCCGGTATTCCAGCGCCGCCGGAAGCAGCGCCCGCATCCCGTAAGTCAAGCCGGTGGTGGGGGTTGTGCCGTTATGGTTGACGCAGGACACATCACTGTCCGCCTTTGTACGGGAGAGCCGATTTTCCAACTCTTCGATCCTTTTCTCTGTGTATTTTACCGCTTGCTCCGCATGTTCACCATAGGCCGCAACCTCCATCACCGTGTCCATGGCGAAGATCTGGGCAGTAGCCTCCGTTGTTTGTTTTCCGCAGCCTGTCAGGCACAGGCACAAGGCTGCTATCAGAATTGAGAACCGTTTCATGGCGTCCTCCGTTAGAATTTGATTCGATTTTTTCAGTATACCGCGAATATTGTAAAAAAGCAATGAAGGTTTTCCTTGCAAATTGGAAAAGAGACTGGTATACTATGAACGTGTGTCGGCGGGATCCGGTCCGGAATGGACTGCCCGCATTTTGGGAAATATAACCCTGGAGGTTTTAATAGATGGCAAAAAATCCGAATAAAAAGGTCGCTCCGAAGGACGAACCCATGAATGGAGCAATGAAATTTTTTCTGGCTGGCTGCGTAGCAGAACTGTATTTACTGATCCTGCGTCGTTTTTATATCAATGCCGACTCTGAACTGACCCGGATCGCCTGGTATGATCACTACCTCTGGACTCTGGCCGGGATCGGCGCGGGTGTGTTGGCAGTGGGCGTGATCGCTGCTCTGGTTTTGCGGGGCAGCGCCAAGAAGCAGAAGTCCGCTTGGATCCTTGCTGCGGCAGGCGCTTTTGTGGGTGCGGCTACGGCTCTGGTCCGCTGGAATATGGCCACCCTCTCTTTTATGACAATCGTTGTGCCGGTCATCATGCTGCTGGGGATCCTCTGGGCGCTGTATGACCGGGAATGTGCACTGGCTCTGACGGTGCTGGGCGCCTCCCTCTTTGTTCTGTGGGGCGTGCGTCGGTACGGTTCCAGCATGTATGTGGGCACCACCGTTAAGGTCTGCGTGGTGATCTATCTGGTTCTGCTGGCAGCTCTCGCCGCACTGACCAAGAGCGGCAAGCTGAATAAGCTCCTGCCCCCCAAAGCGGATAAGCTGCCGGTATATGCAGCCTGCGGTCTTTCCGCGCTGGCTCTGCTGGCCTCTCTGCTGGGCGGTGGCATCTCCTACTACGCCATGTGGGCACTGGCAGCGGTGGTCTTCGCACTGGCTGTCTACTACACGGTCAAGCAGCTTTAAAATGTAAGCAAACAGCTCCGGTCCAGTACGGACCGGAGCTGTTTTTTGCTGCAGCAAGTTCCAATCTGCACTTTGCTCCCCCGAAAGTACAGGGGACACCTGACGCCATTGGATACGATCTCAAAGCGGAACTGCATGAAAAGCCCCGGGAGAAACCGCTTTCTCCCGGGGCCTCTTTCCCATAAAATAATTGCGCGTAAGGAAAGCAGATACCCGATCAATCCGTAAAATCGGGATAGCCCTCCTTCAGGGTCTCATCATAAACGGCGCGGTCACCGCCGATGAACTTGGGCCGTACCCGGGCCGCCAGCACAATGGCCTGACCGATGTGGTCCTGCTCCAGCCGCACCGGCACCGCCACCTTTTTCAAGTGCATCCCGATGAGGGTGCCGCCGATGTCCAGTCCTGCGTCTGCCCGGATCTCCTCCAGCGCCACAGGATGCCGAAACGCCTTGTAAGCGGCGGTAGCGAAGGAGCTGCCCGCCTTGGGCTGGGGCACCACATTGACGATCTCCCCGCCGGGGACCGCCTCGTATTCCACGATCAAAGCCCGGTTCAGATGCTCGCAGCATTGGGCGGCCATGTAGACGCCCATGGGGCCGAACACACTGTCAAGGCCCCGGAAAATGGCATCCGCCACCTCCGGTGTAGACCAGCTTCCCACCTGATGCCCTACCACCTCACTGGTGCTGCATCCGATGACCACGAGCTGTCCCTTCCGCAGATGGGCAGTCTCCGCCAGTTGGCGGGCCGCAGCGGCGGACTCCCGCTCTACCTGTTCCAAAAGCTGCTGATTCTCCAACGTATGTACCGTTGTTCCTGCCATATACATGCCTCCCTTTTGTTTTACGCACAAGGCGCCGTGTGAGAATTTTTCTCACACGGCCGCCTTATTTTTTCGTTTACAGTTCCAGACCGCTCAGCGCAGGCGCCTTTGCCTTTTGCAGCAGCACAGCCAGCGCAAGGCCGATGGCGATACCGGCGATCCCCTGAACGATATTGCCGGGAATACTGGCGGCTGCCGCCAGACCCTTGCCCAGGATCATGGAGGCGTAGGCAAAATAGCCCAGGACCATGATGGTCTCCCCCACGATGCCGCTGACCAGCATGGCAGTCTTCCCGCGGCCCAAGGCCCGGAAGATCAGCGCCGCTACCAAGGCGTCAAGGCCCTTAATGATCAGGGTGCCGGGAACATAGTGTCCGTAGCCGCTGAGCAGATCCACCAGCATGGAGCCGATACCGGCCGCCGCCGCACCATACCAGGGCCCCAACAGCCAACCGGAGAGCAGCACGAAGCAGTCGCCCAGATTCACATAGCCGTTGACGGGGGACGGGATCTGAATGATGCTGGTAGCCACATAGACAAGGGCGGCCATTAAAGCACTGAGAACTAACTTTCTTACCTTCTGATTTTCCATTGCACTTCACCTGTTCCGGCGTGTACCGCCTGTTCTTGCATTCATTATATCCCAGCTTGATACTATCTCAATATTCAGAATTGCAAAATTTTATAAGGTCAGTTTAAGGTAAAACAAAAAAGGACATCCTGACGGATGTCCTTTTGTTTGGCCTATTAACCGATCTTGTTGAGCTTCAGGGTCATAGCGCTCTTGCGGTGAGCAGCCGTGTTCTTGTGCAGAACGCCCTTAGCGACAGCCTGATCGACCTTCTTGACCGCGACCTTGTAAGCGCCATCGGCCTCGGTGCGATTGCCTTCAGCGGCAGCCGCCTCGAACTTCTTGATGGCAGTCTTCAGATCGGACTTCGTAGCCTTATTGCGCGCGTTGCGGACCTCACCGATGAGGACACGCTTCTTGGCAGACTTGATATTCGGCAAACCAAACACCTCCTCCTGGCATTTCTTGGCGCGGTTTCATAATTTCCACCGTGCAGAATGATATTTTAGCAGAGAAGTCCAGAAAAAGCAAGCCTTTTTTTAATATTTCTATATTTTTTTGTATAACGCGAATATCTCCGCAAAAGCTACCCTTAATACCACAAGATTTTGTGTCAGGAGGGCAAAATGTTTACAAAACGGACGGATCTGGCAATCGAGGCCCACGAGCTGTGGCGGGAATCCGCCGGGAAAACCACCCGGCTGGCAGGCGTAAAGGCCACAGAGAAGAAAATACAGGGCTATCCGGTCACACAGGTGGATATTCTGGACCGGGAGGGGGAGGCCGCACTGGGAAAGCCTGCGGGCAGCTACCGCACCCTTGACCTCACCGCCTTCTGGCAGCGGGGGGATGGGTTTTTCGACCGGGCGGTGCGGGCCGTGGGGCAGCAAGTCAAGGAGCTGACCCCGGACAGCGGTCCGGTGCTGGTGGTGGGCCTTGGAAACCGGGCCATGACGCCGGACGCCGTCGGCCCGCTGGCGGCGGACAGTGTCCTCATCACCCGCCATCTCATCGACGCTATGCCCCAGCACTTTTCCGGGTTCCGCCCGGTGGCGGCCCTGCGGCCGGGGGTGTTGGGGACCACCGGCGTGGAATCTGCAGAGGCGGTGCGGGGGCTGGTGGACCGGCTCCATCCGTCGGCGGTCATCGCCGTGGACGCGCTGGCCTCCCGTCGGGTGGGGCGGGTGTGCTGTACCGTCCAGTTCAGCGACACCGGCATCATCCCCGGCAGCGGCGTAGGCAATCACCGCTCCGCCCTGAACCAGGAAACTCTGGGGGTACCGGTGCTGGCCGTGGGCGTTCCCACGGTGGTGGACGCCGCCACGTTAGCAGCGGATCTATTGGAAGAATCCGGGCTTCCCGAGCCGGATATGGAAACGCTGCGGAGCCGCCCTGAAAACCTTATGGTCACGCCAAGGGACATCGACCAGCAGGTGCGGGACCTGGGTAAGGTCATCGGCTACGGCATCAACTGGGCCTTGCAGGATCTGGAGATCGAGGAGATCAACGCCCTGCTGTCATAGGGTCAGAGGTCCAGCTCCAGCACCACGGGACAGTGGTCGCTGCCCGTGACCTCGCTCCAGATGTCGGCGCTTTTGATCTTGTCCTTCAGCCGGTCGGAGACGATAAAATAGTCGATGCGCCATCCAGCGTTGTTCTTCCGGGCATTGAAGCGATAGCTCCACCAGGAGTATGCGCCGGTCTTGTCCGGATAGAGATACCGGAAGGTATCCGTAAAGCCGCTTTCTAACAGCTGGGTCATTTTAGCCCGCTCCTCGTCAGAAAAGCCGGGGTTCATGCGGTTGGACTTGGGATTTTTCAGGTCGATCTCCTGATGGGCCACATTGAGATCGCCGCAATAGACCACCGGCTTCGTTTGATCCAGTTCCATCAGATAGTCCCGCAGATCGTCCTCCCACTCCATGCGGTAGTCCAGCCGGGAAAGCTGGTCCTTGGAGTTGGGCGTGTAGCAGCACACCAGATAGAATTCCGGGTATTCCGCCGTAATGACCCGTCCCTCGTGGCGGTGGACCTCCTTGCCGAAGTCATAGGTGATGGAGAGGGGCGTCTGCCGGGTGAACACGGCGGTGCCGGAATAGCCTGCCTTATCTGCGCTGTTCCAGTAGCGCTCATAGCCCGGCAGGTCGAATTCCGCCTGCTCCGGGCGCATCTTCGTCTCCTGCAGGCAGATCACATCCGCGTCCGCAAAGGCGCAGAAGTCCAGAAAGCCCTTGCCGAGGCAAGCCCGCAGGCCGTTGACATTCCAAGATACCAGTTTCATAGAGGCTCCTTCCCCGCCGCCCGGTCCCGGTGGCGGTTTTGACAGTTTCCCCTATTCTACCTGGTTTCCGCCGGGAAATCAACTTGCCCTTTCCGATGAAAAGGAGTACAGTAAAATAAAAGGTTGATTGTAAAATCAAGTTGGACACTTGAGTAAAAAATCCATAGTGATTTCTCTCCCCGTGGTAGAATGAAGTTACCACACAACTTCTACAGAGGGAGGGCAATCACTATGGACTGCCATCATT
>Ga0256405_10002062_pt1 | contig 49209 bp, 38 predicted proteins | sample RumenRJG_02DNA_FD_189096 | JGI IMG/M metagenome (GOLD analysis project Ga0256405, IMG submission 189096) | Bovine rumen microbial communities from Lethbridge, Alberta, Canada - RJG_02 | ecosystem: Host-associated > Mammals > Digestive system > Stomach > Rumen | place: Canada: Alberta...
AAAATCGAACCTTTTGCTTTTCCTAAATCATAACCTATGAATCCGGCTGCTATAACAAACACAAGCATTAATACTGTGTATATAGCAAACGTCTTCTTCTTCACTTTATCCTCCTCTTCTACGCTTTTCTTTACGTTAGTTTAGTTTTTGTCTTATTTAACTAGTTTTTAGGTTAAATAGTCATTTCTAGTCTTACACAAAATCATTCTTCGGTATTTAGTTACTTCATATATATAGCAATATAAAAAACTACATTGATTCATGCATAATATATTTGATTCATACATACTATGTTTGGTTTACATATACTTATACGTTGTCTTTTTAGTTTCGTATATATATATATATATGAAGGAGTTTTAGAAACTATATTTATAATACAACTGCGTTTTATTGTTGTCAATAATTATTGTTTTATTTTTTTATATTATTTTATTTTTAAAAATAAAGGATTTACTAAATAGATAAATATAAAAATGCCCTCTCTACTGACTGTCCAGCAAAGAGGGTACATATCATACTTTTAGCATTCTAATTTAAAATATATCATTTTATGTTAATTACCACACATGAAATCATTGGCACTTCTAATTCCAGATTTTTGGTTGCTTTTATAGTTTGTAAAGGTGTATCTGATGCTTTATCACCGTAAACATATATCTCTAATTCTTTGTCAATAATTTTAGAATCTAATATATCACATAAATTAATTTTGGTACTATTCCTATTTGCATTATATATTATCAACAAATTCTTAATGGTATATATTACTATTCTCTCGTTTAATTTATAAAAGAATATATCCTTTTTTATCTCTTTTTCAGTTCTTAATTTTAACTGATCAAATTTCTTTCTAACAGCAATTAAACCTTTGTAATAATCTAGCATTTTCTTTCTATCGCTGTCTAATTCATATTTTATGCTATTAATATCTCTTGATAAATTAAAACTATTTTCAGCATAATCAATAAATTCACCATTTTTATAAATTTTTTTGCTTCTTAGGGTTTCTTCACCTTGTAAGAAAAATGGTATACCCTGTGATGTAAAAACTATTGCTGCAGATAATCTATTTTGTGCCAGTAATAATTCTCTTTTAAGTTTTTCATTTGCAATATCATCATTATTATTAATTTTTTCATTTTCATCATACACAATATTTAGTTTATCCCATAAAGTGTAGTTATCATGACAGGAAACATAATTTATAACTTTGCGTGGATCATCATTCCATGCTCCATTAGGGGAATACGCATAGCTTACATAATCAACCTGACTATGTCTAATTGCTCCCACAACAGAAAAGGCTATATCATTTTCCATATTTTTTCCACCATTTACGAATCCTTGACTTTCTTTGTAAAAAACATGTCCTTTTACAGAATCTCTAATGTCATCTGAAAAAACACCAATTCCATCTAATTTTGTTACATTTTCTTTTAGAGAGAGTAATTCTTTTTTTAAGCCACATTGTTCTGCGCTCCATCCCTCTCCGTAAATTATAATATTTGGATTAATTTTTTTAAGTTCTTTAGAAATGATATTCATAGTTTCTAAATCGATACATCCCATAAGATCAAACCTAAAGCCATCAATATGATACTCTTTTGCCCAATAACATACACAATTTACAATGTATTGTCTAACCATATCTTTTTCGGAAGCTACTTCATTTCCACAACCTGAACCATTCCAATATTTTTTATCATTTTTTCTAAAAAAATAATCTGGCTCAACCTTTTGAAAGCAAAAATCATCTACTGAATATGTATGATTAAACACCACATCCATAATTAACCCTATGTTATTCTTATGAAATGTTGAGACTAATTCTTTAAATTCTTTAATTCTTATATTTCCATCGTAAGGATCAGTTGAATACGAGCCCTCTAAAGAAAAATAGTTTATTGGATCATATCCCCAATTATACTGATTGGAATCCTTTTTACTTTCATCTATGCTTCCAAAATCAAAGAAAGGCATAATTTGAATATGAGTCACACCTAAGTTTTTCACATAATCAATGTATGATTTTTGTGCCATTCCTAAAAATTTACCTCTATATTCGTATGGAATATCTATACTTTTATCAAGTGTTGCATCTGCAACTGAAGTTTCCATTATAATAGCATCATTTGCATTTTTCAAAATCACACACTTATCATTTTCAAAATCATCTGGATTAGTTTCACTAAGATTACAAACCATTGATCTTACACCATTGACGCCAACTGCCACTGCATATGGATCCTGAGTAATTCTGGTTTTGTCATTTTTTACAACGAAATCATAATACTTGTTTTTTAGATTTTTATTAATTGTAACCTTCCAAATATCTGTATTATCTTTTTTTAGTTCGTATGTTTTTTCTTTTTCTCCTACCGAATCATTGTAAATGTTAACACTGACAGCTTTTGCACTTGGTGACCATAAAGTAAAAGTTGTTGTTCCATCAGCATTAAGTAAATTCTTGTTAAATGTGCTTAATGTTTTCATCCTATTTCCTCTTTCTTTTAATAATTTATACTTTCGTTTTTTTTCGTATATAAATACATTATATTTTATATTGCACATTTTTGCAAGAATTTACTATAAAAATATAGCTAATTATTTATTTTTTCTATATTTTGCTGACAAATTCTTCTTTTAAATGCTGAAAACTATTTTTCATTTGATATTCTAACCATTTTTTCTAAAACTTCATATGCTTTATTGTTTTCAAGAACTTCTCTTGCTAATTCAATACCTTCTTTGATACTTTTTACCTTATTTCCAATATAAAGAGTTGCACCTGCATTTAACAATACAATATTTCTTTTGGCACCCGTTTCTTTTCCAGTTAAAATATCTTTTGTTATTTGAGCATTTACTGGTCCTTCTCCACCACGTAATTCATCAAGTTCTACTCTATCAAATCCGAATTCTTCAGGAGTTATAACATAATTCTTTTCTTCTCCATTTATGATTTCTGTCACATATGTTTCACCTGTTAATGTTATTTCATCCATGTGATCACATCCGCTTACAACCATTACTCTTTCTACTCCAAGCTTTGACATTGCTTTTGCAATTACCTCTGTTAATGATTTATCATAAACACCAATTAACATATTTTTTGCTCTTGATGGATTTGACATAGGTCCTAAAATATTAAATACTGTACGCATTCCAAGTTCTTTTCTTACTCCACCAACATATTTCATTGCAGGATTAAATGCTGGTGCAAACATAAAGCCTACTCCACCTTCTTCAACACATTTTTGAACCTTAGATACATCTGAGCTAATGTTTACACCTAAAGATTCTAGAACGTCTCCTGCACCACATTTTGAAGAAATCGAACGATTTCCGTGTTTAGCCACAGGTAAACCCGCTGCAGCTACAACAAAAGATGATGTAGTCGAAATATTAAATGAATATGTGCAATCTCCCCCTGTTCCAACTAAATCTACGTAATTATCAACTTTAGGTGAAATTGTATTAGCTTTTTCTCTTAAAACAGTTGCTAACCCAATTATTTCATCTAATGTTTCACCTTTTAATCTAAGAGCTGTAAGAAAAGACGATATCTGAACTGGTGTAGCCTGTCCTGATAATATTTCTTCTTGCGCTAACATTGCTTCTTTAGTTGTTAAATCTTTTCCTGATACTAATTTATTTAATACTTCTTTCATAATATTTCTCCTTCTTCCTCTTTTATTTTTTGATTAACGTTTCCAATTTATTCTTCTAGATTTTTTTAGCTATTTATTTTTAGTAGCTTTTCTAGTTTTTATTTGACAGCTAAATCTAAAGCATCTTTAAATTCTTTTGAATATTTATATGCTTCATCCACAGAAAAATCATTTTCCCTTAAAACCTCAATAAAATGTGTGCCAACAATTGCACCATCTACTTTATCAATCAATTTGCTTATATCGTCAAATGTTCTGATTCCAAATCCCAACATAACTGGAATGTCTGTTTTTTCTTTCACAGATTCTAGATAATTACTAACTTCTCTATGAAAATTTCCTCCTTGACCTGTTACGCCCATAGAAGAAACGCAATAAACGAAGCCTCTTGCATCTTTCAAAATCATATCCATCCTATCTCTTGATACCGGAGAAACTAATTGAATAATAATAGTTTTATCTTTTGAATTTTTATCAATGGCTCTTTGTAAATCATCTTGTTCTTCAAAAGGTAAATCTGGCACAATAATTCCATCAACACCAACTTCATTACACTTTTTCACAAAATTGTCTATTCCATAAAAACATATTGTATTATAGTAAAGCATAAAAATTATTGGCATTTTTAGCCCTTTTTCTCTAGCCTGTTTTACACATTCAAATGTTTTGACTAAATTAGCGCCTTTTTGAATTGCTTCAAATGAAGCACTCTGAATAACAGGACCATCAGCTATAGGATCTGAAAAAGGAACTCCTAATTCTACTACATCAACTCCAGCCTTTTCCTGCGAAAACAAGATGTCAATTGTGTGCTCATAATCTGGAAAACACGCTGTAACATATGTAATAAATGCTTTTTTATTTTCTTTTTTTAGTTCTGCAAAACGTTGTTCTATTCTATTTTGTTCAGCAAAACCTACTTTTGAATTTTGTTCATTTTTAATTATTTTTTCCATAACATTCATCTCTTTCACCTCTAAAATATATTACTTTGATTTTTTTAATTCAGACTTTCTTTTAGTTTAAATATCCATTTCCATTTACATAATCTGAAATTGTATTAACATCTTTGTCTCCTCGACCTGATAAACAAATTACCATTGTTTGATCTTTTGTCATTTCCTTTGCCTTTTTCAAAGCATAAGCAACAGCGTGTGCGCTTTCGATTGCAGGAATAATTCCCTCCTCTTTACATAATAATAATAAAGCTTCCATTGCCTCATCATCTGTTATTGAAACATATTTAACTCTATGTGAATCTTTTAAATATGCATGTTCAGGTCCTACACCCGGATAATCTAATCCAGCAGAAATTGAATGTGCCAATTTAACGTTACCATTTTCATCCTGTAGTAAATATGATTTCATACCATGCAAAACACCTATTTGCTCACCAGCCATAGCTGAAGCGTGCATTCCTGTATCAATTCCACATCCAGCTGCTTCTACACCTATTAATTCAACTTCTTTATCTTGTAGAAAAGCAGAAAACATACCGATTGAATTCGATCCACCACCAACACAGGCCATTACAACATCAGGATTTCTTTTTTCAACTTCAAAATGTTGTTTTTTAGTTTCCTTTCCTATTACACTTTGGAATGTTTTTACCATCTTTGGATAAGGATATGGTCCAACTGCTGATCCTATTACATAAAATGTATCTTCTGCTGTTTTTGCCCATGTTCTAATAGCTTCGTTTGTTGCATCTTTTAAAGTATTGCTTCCTGATTCTACGCTGACTACCTTAGCACCTAACATTTCCATTCTTAAAACATTAAGTTTTTGGCGTTCGATATCTTCTTTTCCCATAAAAACACTACATTCCATTCCGAATAATGCAGCACCTGTTGCAGTAGCAACACCGTGTTGTCCAGCACCTGTCTCTGCTATAACTTTTGTTTTTCCCATACGTTTTGCAAGTAATAACTGTCCAATGACATTATTAATTTTATGCGCTCCCGTATGATTTAAATCTTCTCTCTTTAAATAGATTTTAGTATCGCATATTTTACTTAATTTTTCTGCAAAATACAAAGGAGTCTCTCTTCCTACGTACTGCTTCATATAATAATCAAATTCTTTTTTAAATGATTCATCTTTGATGGCTTTTTCAAACTCTCTATCAAGTTCTTCTAACGTTCCCATTAATGATTCTGCAACAAATCTTCCACCAAACTTTCCATAATAACCCTTTTTCATCTGATTATTAATCTCAACCTCACATTTTTTTACTTCAGATACAAAACTCATAATTTTTTCCTTATCCTTTCTAAATAACTTCTTATTATTTTCATAATACTCAACTTCCATTGACGACGAAACATCTACTACTTCAGGATTAAATTTTTTTATTCCCGCAGAAACATTCTGACTATTTAGTCCTCCCGCCAATATAATTCTACAATTGTTATTATCTCTTAAACTCTCTAATTCTTTTCTAAACTCATTTTCAGAATTCCATTCAAAAGTTTGTCCACTTCCATAATCTTTGTTATCCATAACAATTGCCTTAACCTTATTTCTATTTTTTATTGAAAACTCATTTAATTTAAAAATATAATTCTTTAAGTCCTCAACTGCATCAATATTAAATCCCAACCAAATAGGAATATTTATTTTTGATAACACATCCTCATCAAAAAAGTTTCCTTTTTTAGTATGAATTTGAATTACATCGAATTCATTTTTTTCAATATTCTTTATCTGTTCATCATTTGGATCAACAGTAACTGCAACCGTTTTTATATCATTTTTTAAGTTTTTCTTTAATTTCGAAGCCTCTTCAAATGTGACAAAGCGCTTACTTTTTGGATAAAATACAAATCCAACATAATTAACTCCAGACTCATTTACATATGAAATTTCTTCTTTTTTTGTAATTCCACATATTTTAATTTTCATACGCCACAACTCTTCTTTCGTTATAGATGTTTTTTATTGTGTTAGCAGTTTCCTCTGGATTAAATGATTCCATTAACATTTGTCCAACTAAAACTGCATCTATTTTCACATCTGATAGATATGAAATATCCCCTGGCGTATAAATACCACTTTCGGACACAAAAATCTTTTCGTCATCTACCATTTTTCTTAATCTTCTTGTGGTGTCTAAATTAATAGAAAAATCATTTAAATTTCTATTATTTACTCCTATAATTCTAGGATTTATTTTTAAAGCTCGCTCCATCTCATTTTCGTTATGAACTTCAACTAAAACATCTAAGTCTAGGCTTCTTGCTAACTCATAAAAGTATTTAATCTGATAATCATCAAGTATTGCACAAATTAACAGAACAGCAGAAGCTCCTATTATTTTTGCTTCATAAAACTGATATTCATCAATCATAAAATCTTTTCTTAAAATTGGAAGTGATGTAAGTTGTTTAATTTGCTTCAAATATTCTATACTTCCTTTAAAATAATCAACTTCTGTCAAACATGAAATTGCATCAACTGATTTACTATAAAAATCAATTCTACTTGCCAAATCAACTTTCGAATCAAAATCGCCCGCACTTGGTGACGCATTTTTAAATTCTCCTATAATCGACAAACCATCTTTTTTCAAATTTGAATAAAATGTTGTATTTGTAGGCTTTTCTTTAATACTAAGAGCCATAGATTTCATTTCATCTTCTGATATTTTTTTCTTTTGTTCTTCTAAAAAAACAATTTTTTTTTCGACAATTTTATCTAAAATCAACTTGTAACACCTCGCTTTTAACATTTTTAGTTTCGTTCAAATAATTAAGTAGTATTTCATGACCTTTTTGTGTATAAACTGATTCTGGATGAAATTGCAATCCATACACTTTGTATTTTTTGTGTTTTACTGCCATAATTTCATTATCATCTGACATCGAAAGAATCTCCAAATCATCTGGAAAGTCTTCTTTACTTATAACCAAAGAATGATACCTTGCAACTTCTAGTGGATTAGATATTCCATTTAATATTCCTTTTTCATTATGTTTTATTATACTTTTCTTTCCATGCATCATCTTATTTGCATGAACTATTTCTCCTCCAAATGCTTCACCAATACACTGATGTCCTAAACATATTCCTAAAATTGGAATAAGTTTATAAAATTTTTTTATTACATCAATACAGATTCCTGCATCTTTCGGAGCTTTTGGTCCTGGTGAAATAACAATTCCTCTTAAATCCTTTTCAAGATAATACTTTTCTACTTCTTCAACAGTGATTTCATCATTCTTTTTAACGATTATATCAGCTCCTAATTCTCCAAAATATTGATATAAATTATAAGTAAATGAATCATAATTATCTATTAGCAATATCATACATCTTCTCCTCTTCAACGATAGTTTTCATTAAAGCTTTTGCTTTGTTACAGCATTCTTCGTACTCTAATTTTGGTACCGAATCAGCTACAATACCTGCACCCGCTTGAATATATATCTCATTTGCTTTTTTTACCATTGTTCTAATTGTTATACAAAAATCTAGATTTCCTGAAAAATCTATATAACCTGTTGCTCCTCCATATAGACCTCTTTTACTTTCTTCAAGTTCTTCTATTATCTCTAAAGCTCTATGTTTTGGAGCACCACTTAACGTTCCCGCTGGTAAAAAAGAACCTATAACATCCAATGGATGTATTTTTTCATTTTTTTCTCCCGAAACCAAAGAAACGATATGCATTACTTGCGAAAATCTCTTTATTTTCATAAAATCTTCTACCTTCACAGAACCAAATTTTGCAATCTTACCCATGTCATTACGAGCCAAATCAACTAACATTACATGTTCTGCTTGTTCTTTTTCATCAGAAATCAATTCTTTTTCTAACTGCATATCCTCTTCATATGATTGACCACGTTTTCTTGTTCCTGCAATTGGACAAGTAAAGACTTTATCATTTTTTTGTTTTACAAGCATCTCTGGTGAACTTCCAATTATTTCAAACTCAGGGAATTTAAAATAAAACATATATGGAGATGGATTTTGTTTCCTTAATTGTTCATAAATCTCAAACCCATCTCGTCTTGTCGCAACAGTCCATCTTTGTGATAATACAGTTTGAAAAACATGTCCATCTCTAATATACTCTTTTATTTTCTTTACCTTTTTTGTATATGATTCTAATGTATCACTAGCATCAATTAATTCTCCATCTATAATGCCCTGCTTATCAAAATTCTTGTAATTCTCTGTGTTTAAAATATCATTTTCTTCCTTTATTTCTTTTCCAAATCTAGCCTTAATTATCATATAATCAGCCACAGTGCTTATATTTTTTTCTTTATGACTATAAGGATCATATAAAACAATTGCATTTAAAGTTCTTTTATAATGATCTATAACTAGAATTCTGCTTGAAAACATTAATTGAATTCGTTCTATACCTAGTTTATCTTCTAAAGTATTAGGTATTTTATCTATATATCTAATAAAATCAAATCCAAGGCTTCCAACTAATCCTCCCGAAAAATTGAAATTAGCTTCCTTTTTAAAGTCCTCTAAATTCAAAATATCAAACTCCTCATAATACTGTTTCAACAACTTATATGGATTACCTTTTCTTACTTCTTTTTCTCCATCTTTTTTCTCTATAACCAGGCTATTCTTATCTGAATGAATTATTTCATCAACATCAGATCCAATAATAGTAAACCTATTATTTTTAGCATTTGTTATATTATGAATATTGTCATAGTCAGCTTCGTTATTTACCTGATTTATTTCTTCATAACTTTCTAACATAAAACCATTTGAATTACCAACATAATTCTTATATATTTGAATTGCCTGATCATCAACAGCAAATTCAACCGTTTTCATATAAATCTTCATTTTTCGTTTTTTCATATTGTTCCTCCTAATTACTATAAATAAACCTATACACAACCTTTATTCTGTTAAAATTCCTACTAAAAATTTTTACAAAAAAAATCCCTAATAGTTTTTTAACTACTAGGGACGAATTATCTGTCGTGGTGCCACCCAATTTCATTGTACTTTTTTAACAAAAAAACTGATACCTATAATTAGATATCAGCCACTAATCAATACAACCTCACTAGATACGGACTTCACGTTTCATATCTTTCTTATAAACGCTAAATCGATATCTTCCCTATATAACGTTAGGAAACGGCCTCAGCTACTTTTTATTCACCTAGCATCTCACGAATCCATTCCTCTAGATTAAACTACAAATTCACACCAACCATTTGCTCTCTGAAAATCATCCTCTAAAGTACTTACTTTCGATCATAGATTTTAAAAATATTCACTTTTAAATCATTCTTTTTTCAAAACTCTCATATGACAATTAATTAATCATCATACATTCAAAACACTCATTGCTTTATGAAAAAGCTTTTCAATTATGCCCTTTTTGATAAATATTCATTTTCGTGCAGTAGTAATCTACTTAAGTAAAGTATATACTATCAGCCTTAAAGTGTCAACTTTTTTTATTAAAAATACTAGAACAAATATTTATATAAAGCATAACCAAATTTTATATTTTTATAAAGTATTTATCGACTTCTAATAAAAATATAATAAGTGTTTTTATTCTTCATTTAATCTTTTCAAAAAATCTGGACCTAAATTACCCTCTTTCCAATGTTTTCTACACAAAGCAATATAGGAACTATTTCCACCTAATACAACCTGTGATCCTTCTCTAATAATTCCATCTTTATTAAATCTAGCATTACATTTTGCAGCTTTAGTACACCAACAAACAGTCTTTATTTCTTCAATAGTATCTGCCCACGCAAGCAACCACATACTTCCTTCAAATAATTCATTTCTAAAATCTGCTCTCAATCCGTAACAAATGACTGGAATATTTAAATCATCCACAATATGTGTAAAAAATTCTACTTGATTTTTAGTACAAAATTGTGCCTCATCAATTATAATACAATCATATTTTTTTATTTCTTCATCAGAAAATTCTAGCAATTCATCCGTTAAAATACATTCGCTCTGTAAGCCGATTCTTGATTTTACTATTCTTTCACCATCTCTTGTATCTGTTCGAGGTTTTGCAAGTAAAGCCTTTTTACCTCTCTCCAAATAATTATACTGAACCATTAACGCATTTGCAGTTTTAGAACTTCCCATTGCGCCATATCTAAAATATAACTTTGCCATCTCATTTCCTCTCTCATCTCTTTTTTACAGTAATCTATTCTAAAATGATTAATGAAATATTTACTAATTCAATACTTTGCTTATATAACATCTTACTATATCTTATTATACGAAAAATGAGGCAAGCCTAAGCCTACCTCATTATTTTACACCAATATCAAATTTATTTATATATAAAATTATTTAACTTGGTTGAACTCTAATGGTTTACCAGCGATGAAAGCTTTAGCATTCTGTAATGTTGTTTCAGAAATAGCGCTTAATGCTTCTTCTGTGAAGAATGCCTGATGAGATGTTACAATTACATTAGGGAAAGATACTAATCTTGATGTAATTGATGTCTCAAGAATTTCATGACTTCTGTTTTCAAATACGTTGTTACGTTCTTCTTCGTAAACGTCAAGACCTACACCATGGAATTTGTGAGCACGGATTCCTTGAATTAAGTCATCTGTATCAACTAATTCACCACGAGATGTGTTAACAAGGATAACACCATCTTTCATAGTTGTGATAGTTTTTTTGTTAATCATGTGGTAGTTCTCATCTGTAAGTGGGCAGTGGATAGAGATTAAGTCTGCCTGAGCTAATACATCGTGTAAGCTCATGTATTCGATAAATTTTAAATCTTTGTTAGGGAATTTATCATATGCGATAACTCTCATACCAAATCCTGCACAAATTCTAGCCATAGCAGCACCGATTTTACCTGTACCGATGATACCAGCTACTTTACCATGTAAGTTTCTACCTTTTAATCCATCTAAACTAAAGTCGTTTTCACGAACTTTGATATATGCTTTGTGAATTCTACGGTTTACTGCAAGAGCAAGAGCCATTGCATGCTCAGCAACTGCTTCTGGAGAGTATCCAGGTACTCTGAATACGCTGATTCCGTTAGCTTTAGCAGCTTCAATATCAACATTATTAAATCCAGCGCAACGAAGTAAAATAAGTTTTACGCCTTTTTTAGCTAATTTAGCGATTACTTCAGCACTAAAATCAGAACTTACGAAACCACAAACTGCTTCGTGTCCTTCTACTAATGAAGCTGTTCTGATATCAAGATCAGATTCGATATAATCAAGCTCGATATCTTTGTATTTCTTTACTTCTTTGCTGAATGATTCGATGTCATAACTTTTCGCATCATAAATTAGGATTTTCATGAATGTTCCTCCTTGAAAATAAATATTCATCAATAATTTTTTTTACATACGACACTTTTTCGATTTGTCGGTATATATTATATACCTTTTGTATACAAAATACAATAGTTTTACGATTTTGTACTCAAATACAGACATTTTCATGCATTTTACTTTACATTAAAAAAAATCAATACATTTTTTTGTTATCTGCTATAATTCTCGTACTCAACCTTCTTCTATTTCGTCATATTACCAGTATTTATAAACCAAACTATTTATTATATTTGTATAAAATTTTTCCCACGTCTGTATAATCCTCTTCTGTAAAATCTGAGATTTTATTTGTATCTTTCTTTAGTATTGAGTTATTTTCGCCTAAATTATTCATTCCACCATAAAAATAACTCAATTTATATTTATATATATTTTCTTTTGTCTCACAAAATAAATCTTCTTTTTTAGTACTATTGCTAGATATACCGCAATCACTAATCATTACAGGTGTTCCAAAATCTATACTCTTTTTAATACTTTTTGCTGCAATTTGAACATTTTTTGCCTCTAGGTTCCCAAGATCTATCGAAAAAACAATATTGTTTGTTTTTATCTTATTCTTACTTATTGATTCTAATTTAATTGCCTTAAAAGGCACATTAATTGCTATTAATGAATTATTATTGTTTTCTCTCAGACTAGAAACGACAGTATTTACTTTTTTCAAATATTTATCCCAATTTTTTTTACTTATCTTATCACTTTTAGTTTCTTCATTTACTATTCCTGTTTTTTCATTATATTCATCAGAATCTATTTTTTCTAAACCTTCTATATTTTTTAATTTTATTGCAAACATCAAATTAGTAGTTCCACTAGAATATTGCAAACATTCTGTATAGAACTTCTTTATTTCATCATTAGATGTTTTTATTCCAAAATCTCCTTCTATCATAACAAATAAATCAAGCATCTTAGCATTTTGAACAGCCTGACTTAATTTTTGTTTAATAATATTAGCATCTTTTCCAAAATATGAATTATTATCTTTAGTAATATCAACGCTTAATTTTATTCCGTTAATTTTCCAATTATCTTTCAAAAAATTCATTGTATCATAATTAATATAATTAGAATTCACATCAATATTCATTCCTCGAATAGCAATTGGATACGCACTTTCATTACATATTTGAGTTCCTATTACCTCAACAGCTGAAACTTTGGATGGATTTAATTCTAAAACCGAATTATATTTATTTAATTCTTCATTTTTATTTTGACTACTTTCATCTGGATTTGCACTTTTAGGAATTTTATTTTCAAACTCTATTTCTTCTTTTACTATAGACGAAGATTTATGAACTGATTTTTTTTCTGACTCTTTTGTGCTAAAAAGCATAATTATAGAAATTATCAATAGCAATACCACATTCGCAATTACTAATCTTGTTCTAAATGATATGTTTTTGTTCATATTTCATCCTCCTAATATCTTGTCTTTTCAAACCCTTATATATAATTTTTTCTAATATAATGAATATATTATATAATCTCTTCTGATTTTAAAATCAATAATATTTTCCTAGATAATATATCGTTTTTAAAAAAACAAAATTAGATATTGACTTTTAATTTATTTTATTTTTTTCAAAAAAATGAAAATATGAACAAACATATCATTAATAATCTAATACTTTATATTAATTCTGCCGAATTGGTTTTTCTTCAATAAAATACATTTTTGAGCTAAAGTCTTGGAAATAACGAACTTTATCATTATATCCTGTTGCACCATATGCTTGTGAAAGCTTAACTCCACCATTCATAAAAGCACTACCTGATGAAATATAAAGTTCTGTCTCTCCTGGCATTGATACAAATTTTGAAACTAAATGTTGTAACAATGAATTATTTTTTATATGAATAGGCGATTGTGTATTAATCAAGTCTCCAAAATTTTTAATATTTTGTTTAATTACTCTGTTCGTAAAAATGTACTTTCTATCCTTCTCTAGACCCTTTAGTTTAAAAACATTAAATGTAGTATTTGCATTAACTAGTTTTTGTAAAATCATACCAACCGCTGTTGTTTTATCCTTTGAAACAACAACCCATTGATAAAGATTATCCTGATTTTTTCTATCAAATCGATAGAAATCACCGTATAAAAGAACTTGTCTATATTTTTTATAAATCTCAATTTGTTCTTTAATCTCATTTAGTTCATCCTTGCTCATATCACAAAGATTACATTCATACCCAAATGAAGCAAATGCAGCAACATTAAACCTTGTATCAAGCGGAGTTTCTCTTAAAGTCTGATGATTTGGACATACTGAAACATGCGCTGTATAACAACTTTGTGGATATCCGTAACTATAATTATTTTGTGCTCCAACACGATAAATTGCATCAGTATCATCGCTTGCCCAAATCTGTGTACAATAACATAAAATTCCTAAGTCAAATCTATTCCCTCCAGCTGAGCATCCTTCAAACAAAATTTCCGGGAACCTATTAGTCAATTCTTCCATAATTTTATATAATCCCATAACATAACGATGAGCCAATTCTTTTTGTGCAAAAACACCTCGCTTAGCCAACATTGGTGAATAGTAATCGCTAAAAATTCTATTCATATCCCATTTTACATATTTTAAATTTATTGATGAAAAAACATCTGTCATTGCTTCTATAATATAGCTTACGACCTCATCATTTGATAAATCCAAAATTCTTTGGTTTCTACCTTCTGAATGTGGTTTTGAAGGATGACTTATACACCATTCTGGATGTTGGCGATATAAATCACTATCTACATTTACCATTTCCGGCTCAACCCATAATCCAAAATCCAATCCTAAATCATTTATCTTGTTTACTAGACCTTTTAATCCACTAGGTAATTTTTCTTTATTAACAAACCAATCTCCAAGCGAAGATTTATCATCATTTCTTTTTCCGAACCAGCCATCATCTAAAACGAATAATTCAATTCCAACTTTTTGGGCTTCTTTGGCTAGTTTTAAAAGTTTTGATTCATTAAAATCAAAATAAGATGCTTCCCAGCTATTGATTAAAATTGGACGATTTTCGTATTTATATTTACCTCTTGTAATATGTTCTCTGACAAAATCATGCATATTATGACTCATTTCATTAAACCCATTTGCCGAATATGTCATAACTGCCTCAGGCGCCTCAAATTCCTCTCCACCTTTTATTTCAAACATAAAATTAGTTGGATTTATACCTGTTACAACTCTTGTTTTGTGATTACTTGAACATTCAACTGCCTCATAATGATTTCCACTATAAATTAAATTAAATGCATAAACTTCTCCATAATCCTCTGTTGTATTTTCTTTTGCCAGCATTATAAAAGGATTTGCTCTACTTGAAGATGTTCCAGTATACGATGAATTCACATGTTTTCCCGCAGTAACTTTAAATTCATGCTTATCCATCTCTCTTGCCCACGCTCCATTAAAAGTTGTTAAAACATAGTCGTCTGAATCTAAATCAAGTTGTGTACTCATCAACCTTTCTATGCAAATTGTTTTATCATCATTTAAATTTATAATTTTTGAACTTCTTGTAATAATGTCAGCCTCTTCATACACAAAATAATGCAACTGGAGTTCAACCTTTGCATTATAATCTACAAGAGAAACTACTAGATGATCTATCCCACCTGCTAAATCATATGAACCTGGCAAAGTCTTAAACTTTTGTTTTCCTTTTGATATTTTAGCTTCTTTAAAAAGGAAATCGGAAGTATTTAAACCATCCTCACTAGTTATAACAACAAATGGTTCTCTTATATCCCCTTTACCGTAAGAAGAAAACTCTAATCTCTCATCTTCAAGCGTAAGATTAATATTTTCATTGTTATATAAAACAGTATTTCCTGCAGCAAATTCATGCTTTTCATACAAAAACTCAACCTCTTCTTCAGAATCTATCTTAATGCTCTGACCATAATAAAGATGTTCTAAGTGTTTTGTTTGTGTCACCCTAAAACTATACGTTGTATTGCTTGTATCTAACTGAAAATAATCTCCATATCTTTTAATCATACCTTTTTCCTAAATCCTTTTTCAAATATTTTATTAAATTCCATTTTATCTAAAATTTTTTTCTAATTCACTAGAAATTTCATTTAATTTACTGTCAGTTAAAATGTATTTACTTCTAAACCAGAAGAACGCAAACACTAAACCTAGAATTGGAATAATTGTCATTACCATTCGTAAACCCATTTTCGATGAATTGCTAACCATTCCCGACAAATCCATTGTTTGTGCAACTTTCGATGAATCCCCAGATTTTAAATTTAAAAACTGAAGAGCTGCTGAAGTCACAAAAATAGCTAAACCAGTTGCTAATTTTACAACAAATGTCTGCATTGAAAAAATAACAGATTCATCACGTCTTCCATTTTTCAACTCTCCATAATCAACAGTATTAGCCAAAAAAACTGTTACCAATACATTATTCATTCCAGCTGATGCCATAATTAATACTCCCGGTATCAAAAAAACTGCTAATGATCTTACTCCGCACATTGCAAATAATAAAAGTGTAATATATCCTATAACTGACATCGCCAAACTTATATAAAAAATTTTTATACTATTAAAAAATTTTCTTAAAACCGGGTACAACAACATCATTGCAAGTATTTGTGATGCTCCACCTACTGTATTAAAAACCGTATTATCAGCATACCATCTTGTTCCACCTAAATCATATTTAAAGAAATAAATCACAAGATTAGAAGTAATATAAAGCGCTGTATTTACACAAACAATAGTTATAACTACTGACATAGCCTGGTCATTTTGTATTAAAGCTTTAAACATCTTTTTCACGGATACTGTTTCCATATTTACAGTTGATTTTTCTTTAACATTTATGCAAGTAATTACTATAAATGCCACAAATAAGCATGCTATTATTAAGGCAAACCATTTAAAACCAATTATCTCTATATTATTGTTCCCGTTTCCTCCAAATGCATTTCCCAAAAAATGCACTGCCATTAATGTAAATATTTGAACGATAGCGGATCCAACACCCGCGCATGATCTTGCTAATGTCGTTAAATTTTCTCTTTCTTTGCCGCCTTTAGTAAATGCTGGTATCATTGACCAAAACGGAATGTCCATCATTGTATATGTAACACCCCACAGTATATAAAAAACTGCTGCATATGCAATCATTCCTGCGCCATTTAGTTTTGGTGGACACGCAAACATAACAAACAATACAATTGCATTTGTTATAGTTCCTATTAATAACCATGGTCTAAATTTACCCCATTTTGTTCTTGTTCTTGCGACAATAACTCCCATGATAGGATCATTAAATGCATCAAATACTCTTGCAATCAACAAAATCACACCAAGAGCCATCGCACTCATTCCCAATAAATCATAATAATAGTACTGTATATAACTTGCCGAAAGCATATATACCATGTCTTTTCCTACGGCCCCAACGCCATAAGATGCTTTCTCTTTTGCTGTTAAACATCTTTTCTCATTCATTTTAATACCTTGTCCTTTATTAATTTTATAATCTTCCTACTTAATAAAAACTAAACCATTTTTATTGTTTCATTCCCATTGCAAGTTTAATAACATTATACGCTCCATCGTACAATCCAATCTTTTTATTCATTTTAATGTTTTCGCACATATCAATTAATAACTGTTCATCTTCTAAAAACAGATTAATCATCTGAATTGTATGAGGAATATCTCTACATTCTAATGTACCATCTCCTACTTCACTCGAATGAATTGCTCCCCACATTTCATGTTTTCCAACACGCCTTATAAATAGCTTAGGTACTGGATAAAATGCTAATTCACTTGGTTTTGTAATGAGAACGTCAGTGCCTCGCATTAATAGATTAGTACAATATACTGCTTCAAATATGTTTTTATGACAAAAACTATGTATACCAAATATTTCCTTATTCTCATCTAATAATTGTTCCGAAAACTCTACCGTTTTATTCCAATCATTAAAATGCTCTACAATAACACCTCTCATATGAGGTATCTCCCTTAGAATGCTTTGCCAAACATTTTCATAATCACCAACATTTACCAATAAAGTTACTTTCTTTTCCCTAACTTTAGGTAATAACTCTTTAATTATGGCGATAAATATTTCTTGCTGAGCCCCTGCTCCACCAATTGTAAGCAAAAATCTCATTGGCTTATCATTCTTTTTACGAGAAATTCTTTGTTCACAATCTCTTTCAATATTCGATACTAATTCATGATCTATATAATGTCCTGTATAAACTAGACTATCTTTTGGCATAGAGTTACAAACTTTATTCTTATTAAAGCCATTTAAAATTCTATATCCCATATAAGAATTTCTACACTGTACAGTATGAATGCTTCCCTCAGCTAAATGTAGTGCCATTGGCCAATTATCAGGAATGGCATTCACAACATACTTCATTCCGGCATGTACAGCAGCCTGTGCCGGCCACACATGAGTTCCAACAACTGGAATATCTTTTGGAACATTCTTATAAACAGGTACCATTAATTCTGCATTTTTTTGATCCACTGCATTATATGATAACTTCCTAAAACCTTCATAGTTTAATGGTTCCCATACAATCTTGTTAAAAATTGGGTTTTTAGATAATCTTGAACCTAAAGAATATAATTTATTTTGCGAACTAATTAATTTAGTGCATGTCGTCTGCGGATATCCATTTAAATCCATCCAATATGGTTTATATCCTAACGCTTTGGCTGCAGATGCCATTGCCATCGAAATTCTATAATGTCCAAACCCCATTCTAATATTTCCAACGATAACACCTTTTTCTCTATCAAATTTTTCCTCTGATTTTTCATCGTTTAAAAGTACATCTGATACAAAAAGACTATCTCCTATTACTGGGTTTTTCTTTAGGCAAATTTTATAATCTGCTGCAGTATCATCACCAAATTTTTTTATATTTTTAGTTTTTGATTTAAGTGCTTTTTTATACACTCTTTTAGATATTTCGTTTCCGAAAATTATTTTTGATCTGTCTTTCATTTTTCCCCTCTTTTTACACTATATTTTAAATATGTTTTTACTTTTTACAGTAAAATTTATTTCTATTTTATTGCCCAATGAAGATGTACAAATAAGTTTAGCCACGCCCGTTTCTGCTTTGCTTTTAACATACACCCCAACATAACCACCTCTAAATGCAGTAAATGATGGTCCAATTAAATCAATTGGTCCCTTTGTTTCGAAAACAACACCTTCATTAAAAAATGAAAGTCTATTACCATTTTCATCTGTTGCAACCAATCGAACTTCTGCAACATCATATGAATTTTTTTCAATCAATTCATAATTTGATACATTTGCTTTAATAACAACCTTTGTCATAGGTGCTTTAGTTATTGTCTTGGCAACTTTACCATCCTTTATTGCCTCAAACTTATATACTGTAGATGTTTGTCCCCAATCCCCAATATATTTATTGAACAATCCAATTGCATCAGATGGTTTTATTTTATATAAGGTCAACGATTTTAATTCAATCCACAAAAGTTTAGGTGAAATTTTACCATACCCATTAACAGCAATATAATTCAACGCATACTTTAAATCTTTTGCCTTTTTCTTCGAAAACGCAGGTTCATTTTTTTCTATTCTATCGCCTATAAAATCATCTATTAAAATTGGACCATATTTAAGTCCTTTATAAGCTGAATCTAATTTACAATTATACTCTTTAATAAACTCTCCATTTTTGTACATTCTTACAGAATCTGCATTTGACAAAATATACGTTTTACCTCTGTTGCATCCAGGATGCTCACCAATATCCATAGACGAACTGATATCAAGAATAACTCTTTCATTATTTTGACAAGCATATATTAAAGAAGCCATTTTAGGATTTCTAAACATATCCATAACCCCATGATAACAAATCCTGTCTCCACTGCCAAAATCTTTATGTGTATTATAATCAAACATACACCATCCAAATGAACCTGCAATATCTTCTTGTAACTGAATATCATTTAAAACTTTTGCATGTCTAAGCATATGTGATACTTGGTGTTCTTCCGAATCAAAAACCTTCGTTGGATACATATGTCCATTATATTCACTAACAATATATGCCTTTGTAAAATCAGAGGTAACTTTTGCCTTTTTTTCACACCCAATATTGTTTCCAGAATGAACAAAATCATTATATGTATAAACATCTTCTAACAAATGACTATTTTTAAAGCAACGAACACCTGCAGTTGCTCTTGTCGGATCAAGACTTCTTGCGACTTCATTTGTTTTTCTATAAAACTCATCATCATCTTGTGACTCATTAATTCTTACACCCCATAAAAAAATCGAAGGATGATTCCTATACTGTAAAATCATGTCTCTTGTATTCTCTATGGCTTGTAGTTTCCAGTTTGAATCTCCTATATGCTGCCATCCTGGTATTTCCGTAAAAACTAATAAACCGATTTCATCACAACGATTAATAAAATAATGAGATTGCGGATAGTGTGATGTTCTAACAGCATTAACACCTAATTCATATTTAAGGATATCAGCATCAAGTTCCTGCATAGACTGTGGCATTGCATATCCCACATACGGATAACTTTGGTGTCTATTTAAACCTCTAATTTTTATTTTCTCGCAATTTAAATAAAAACCATCTTGCTTAAATTGCACTTTTCTGAATCCAATTTTATCTATTCTAGAATCAACCACTTCATCATCAATGTACAATATGGTCTTTAATTTATATAAATTGGGGGTATTTATATCCCATAAAAAAATTTTTTCTAATATTTCATTTCCTTCTGCACAATCGTCTAATAAAGATGCATTCCATTGCTCGACAATGTAATCATTTTTATCCAACAATACATGAACTATTTTTATTTTTTTATTTTGTTTTGAATTCAAAATAAAATCTTTTGACAGTTTAATTTTTGTATGAATTTTAGCTCTATTTACTCTTTTCCCCGAAAAAGTATGTTCACTTTCACTTGCATTTATTAAATTAGCATTTAACAAATCGATGTCATCAAAGAAAATTTTAGGGAATACATCTAAGATTGCGTTTCTATTTGAAACTTCAACATAAACATCTCGATATATTCCGCCAAAAGTCATGTAGTCAATAACATATCCAAATGGTGGTACATTCAGATTCTCATTGCTATCTACCTTAACAGCAATTATATTATTGCTACCATATTTAAGCATTTTGGTTATATCAATTGTGAAAGCAGTGTAACCACAGCTATGACTATATGCCAATTGTCCATTAACATACACTGTAGCCTGATGTGCAACACCTTCAAAAGTTAGGCGAATCAACTTATCCGCCCACTCCTTAGGTGCAAACAGTATTTTTCTATATCCACTAACCATCTGATAATCTTTCTCATCAAAATAATTATATGGAACTTCCCTTACTGTATGGGGAATTCGTATATCACTGATACGATGCATTATTTTATCATCTAATTTATCTTTTAACAAAGAATTACTAAACTCTTGCAAAAACTGCCATCCATCATTGAGATATATCCTTTCCATTTTCCCTCCACGCACAAAACATATTATTAATTATGATATGTGCAAAAATTAATTATATACCATTTCTCTATTTTTTAATTATTTTACAATAATTCCACAACAAATAATATCAACAACAGAAGCTAATGCATCTGGATAGCTAACTTCATTCTTTACTAAGATATCATTCTGGAAAAATTGTTCAATTGTTGCTGAAAGCATAGCTTTAATAACTGTAACATTAATTGGACGAACAACGCCTTCTTTAATTCCCTCATTAATTAGAGCAATTGTACTATCCCAACCTGTTTCAAGTCTTTGTACTATTCTATCATAACTCTTTGGATATTTTTCACGTACAATGTATAACGCACTAAAATCAATATCTTTATATTCATCTGGCATTGCACCAAGAACTGCTCTGATTTTCTCTTCTGTAGATAAACTTGAATCATTTAGAATTGCCTCTTCCTTACTTTTTATCTTATCAAAGAAGAAATCTACCATTCTATAAAACATTGTCTTCTTATCTGGAAAAACTCTATAGATAGTTTTCTTACTGATGCCCATTTCCTTAGCAAGTTCATCCATTGTAAATTTTAATCCCTTTAATTTAAATAGTTGAATTGTTGTGTCTAAAATGAATTCTCTTAATTCTGATTCTTTGTACTTCCATCTCATGTTTAAACATACCTCTTTTTCTCTAAAATCATTACCTTCAAAATGGAAACCATACCATTTTGTTAAGTTTTCTTTATTGTAACATTTAATTAATAAATATTCAACTATTTATTTCCACAAATACAGTTTCTAACTTTTGTTAAAAATTACTAGTATTTTTGACTTTTTCAAGAAACTATTAATGTTTTACATTGCCTTTTTTCATGCTATCGTTTCCTATAAAATTGAAAAACTCGTTTCTTGGGAACAAATTGCCAAGTTTTCCCATGAAAACCTACTAATTTCAATATGATATGACACTTTTTCCACTTCTTCTAAAAAATTTCGTACTATATCTTCCTCTCCTTGAACTTCTATCGTAACACTACCATCATATTCATTTCTAACATATCCTGTCAAATGATATTCATCAGCTACAACCTTCGAAAAATGCCTAAAACCAACGGCTTGAACCTCTCCATACACTTTATAATATCTTCTAATAGTCATCTTTTCTCCTTTTTTGGGGACAGTTTTATTCTTTTTTAGTTTCCCTTATATTAAAATTATATTACATAGTCTTATATTCTTTTACACTGTATTTAAAATTCATATATAATAGCCAAACTATTTTTTAAGAAAAAGTTGCACCACCGCTCAATAAACTGCGACAAATGCAACTTTTTTAGCTATGTAATATTTAGTTAATATTTTAATATTTTTGTTTCTAATCAATTGTCAATTCTCTGCTTTCTATTTCTAACTCTATCTTATCATCATGTTTTTTATATTTTTTAAGCAATAAAACCCAAAGTGAATGTACAACATACGTCAGCATCTTAGAATTGCTTACCGAATATGGCAACAAAACATGTAAATCAAACAACCTTATTCCAAGTGGTGGAAGAAAAACAAAGCTTGAAGACTTTTGCTCTTTTCCGTTTGAATGTATCATTTCATATGTTATCATCAAAAAATGCTCCCCTTTATATGTGCACTCATAAGAAACAAAGCACTCATCCACTGTCCAAATTTCCCCATCTATGCACTCTTTGGGTTTTGAATTAGCATCATTGTAATCTGTAGTCTGACAGATTATTTTCCATTTTACATGATTTGATTCCGTCTCTTTTATCAAATCTGTAAGCTTTCTAATCAATTCCTCATCTTTTTTCATATGTGTTATACTCCCTTCATGTTTCACATACAAACCTCTTTTTAACTATTTTTCATCAACCCTCTTTGCATGTACAGCAAATCTTTGTTTTTCAACCGAACAAGTAGATAGCGTAATAACTTTATCTTCCTTTGTTGGTTTAATATTGCTCTTAAAATATGATTTTTTTAAAATTTTATCCAAGAAATTACTAAAATCATCATTAACATCAAAAGGAACCTGATAAATAAAACTATTTTCACTTACATCTTCATACGCAAAAATCTCATATCTATATTTCTTCTTTTCTGTAATAATCTGAAAATATTTATGATCAGCATAATAGTTTGGATCTCTTTTGTAAAATTTAAGCTTTCCAAACATACTTAAGTTACGCATATTATGGCCATAAATCAAAGTATGTGAATCTTGAAAATCTGTTTTATTTTTTGCTTCTAGAAAAATAGAGCCTGCTATTGCATCACTTTTATCTAATGCTGTTCTTAAATATTTTTTATTATCTCCTGAATATAAAATTGGATAACTTATATCATCATTTTCAAAATATATCCAACCAACAACATCAGAATTCTGTTTTTTTAGTGCTTCAAAATCTATCTGAATATCGTCATACCATTTGTTCTGCTTACTTTTTTTCTTTTTCTCCTTTGTATAATTATCGGCTAAATCTGCATACAATTGATTTGATTTACTATAATCTCTATAAATCATGAACAACTGACTTCCTGCATATCCAGCAAGAATCAATCCTAAAATCAAAGGTACCACAACACCTAAAGAAAACTTATTCTTTTTCTTAGAAGGTTTATTTTTTGAGTCTGAACTATAGTTTTTATCTAAATTGTTTTCTTCTGTAGATTGTTTATCATTTGAAATACTTTCTTTTTTTTCTTTTTTATATGCCTTTAATAAAATATCTGAATAAATCCACAATGCTGCTACCACTACTATCAAAAAGCCCACAAAGACATAGCCACCTGTTGTTGAAAAAAGTGGCTTAAACACGCCAATAAAAGGAACCATAAACACTGGTTTTCCCACAAATCTCGAAAAAACAACCGGTTCTTTGTCTACACCACTATTTGCATCACCTTTAGTTATAAATGCTTTTTTTTCATTATCAACCTTTACAACTCTGTGAGTCATGACATCACTTGTATCTGTTCCTAACTTGAATGTAATTACATCGTTTGCCTTAACATCGATTACGTTAGCCTCTTCAACATAAATTACACTATTTTTAGGATAACTTGGATTCATACTTTCCGATTTAATCGCATAAACTTCATATCCAAATATTCTCGGAATGCTAAACGGTATGCACAAAACTATAACTAACGCCAGAATAATATTCCCAATTCTTTTGAATAGCTGAGATTTCTTCTTTATCTTCTCCATATGAAATTTCCCCTCTTCATTTTATTTAACACCACTTTCTTTATAAATATTATACTCTATTTTAATGTATTGTTCAAAAAATAAATAAAGTTTTGTATTTTGGGTATTCCATTCTGACAAATACTATGTTACATTAGAATATGCGTGTTTTCTTGTAGAATTCTTTTTATTATCTAATTTTATAGGAGGAAAAAAATATTGTTTAAAAATTTCAAAAAATCAATTACACTATTAGCAATAGCTTGTCTATTTTCAAGCACAGTTTGTTATATGAATGTAGAAACACTTTATGCTGCTTCTTCAAAAAAATCTTCTAATAAGACTTCTTCTAAAAAAAATAGCAGCAAAAAGAATAATAGTAAAACTGATAAAAGTATCATTGTTAAAGGCAATGCTTCTCTCGAAAATGCCATTAAATCTGCTAAAAGTGGAACAACAATTGTGATCGACGGAACTATAAAATCTAATACTATTAAATTACCAGCTGGCGTTAACATTCAAGGTATAAATAATGCTGTAATTGATTTTAGTTCTACTAGAGGTGCTAATGGAAAAGGTCTTTATTTAGCAGCAAATGGAAGTACAATTTCAAATGTCACAATTAAGAATGCCGCAGATAACGGTATTTTTGTAACAGGTTCTTACAACACTTTTAAAAATGTCACATGTTGTTACAATCATGATGCAGGATTCCAGGTTAGTAATGGTGGTGCAAATAATTATTTCTATAAATGTAATGCTAATCACAATTATGATGCAACTGGAGAAAATGCAGATGGATTTGCAGTAAAACTTCACTCAGGTGTTGGTAATGTTTTTGAAGAATGTGTTTCTGAATATAACAGTGATGACGGTTGGGATTGCTATGCAGCTCATGGAGCAATAAAACTTATTAACTGTCACGCTAATTACAACGGTTTATGTAATGGTATCCGTGGAGATGGAAACGGATTTAAAATGGGTGGCGTAGATAATAAAACACCAGGTCAAAAACCACATTTAGATCCACTTAATCACTATTTAGAAGGATGTACTGCTGTTGGAAACTACGCAGCTGGATATGATAGAAATAATCAAAGCGGTGTTGTTACAATGAAATCTTGTTACGCTGATTCTAATAAGGGTGGAAACTATCATTGGCCTGCAACTGGTAAGCCATCTGCTTTAGGTTACAAAGTAGTTTTTGGCAAAGCAATAATCGACAACTGCACTAGCAAAAATGGAAGAAATGATATTTCTGGTGCTATCTTAAAAGGAAATTGCATTGGATTTTAATTCTACCGTATATTCTAGGTTTAATTATAACATAAGAAAAACATATATAGATTTATTATTTATTTTATAAGTTACATAAATTAGATATAATGATATTTTATTCAAGAAAAACGCAATTTTTACTCCCCTTATTAGATCTTATGCACCATACATAACTAAATAAGGGGAGTAGTTTTTTATTCTTGCTTATGTTTTCTTTGCTCTATTTCGTTATTTATTTTTTTCTTTTTCATCTTGTTTTCATACATTCTAACATCAGCGACATTAATTAATTTATTAAGACTAATTGTCTCGCTAAACTTCGAAAAACCAATTGATAATCTGATTTTACAAGGGATATAATCAATTTTTTTAATTGTATTTATTTTTCCTTGAATATCTTTTACAAATTCATTCAAATCAAACTCTTCATGGTATTGAGATATAATAGCGAATTCATCACCTCCTATTCTAGCAATTACTGAATTGTTACCATAATTACCTTTCAAAAGCTTCGAAACAGTTTTTAAAACCTTGTCTCCGAACTGATGACCAAAAGTATCATTAAAATATTTGAAATCATCAATATCAATATAAAAGAGGACAAAATCAATATTTTTTCTATTATACTCTCTCTCATATTTATCAAGCATTTCAATGAAGCCTCGTCTATTAAACAATTCTGTTAATTCGTCCGTTACCGCAAGTTTATTAATTGTCAAAGAAGCACTTTCATCATAAAAATTGTCCTTAAATCCACCCACTAAACCTACTATTTTCCCATCAACATAAATTGGTCTTTTATTAACAATAAGCTCATGAACTGATCCTTTTACTATACAGTTAACTTTATGATTGATAATGGATTCGCCTTCCTTTATCACTTTCAGTTCTTCCATTTTTGGTCCATCTTCATTAATGTGCCATCCCATTTCTTCATCGGTTTTTCCAATTATCAAATCTTTATCCGTTATTCCATAAAAATTCATAAAATTATCATTTACATCAATAAAACGGCGGTTCCTATCTTTCCAAAAAACACCTATATCACTAAACTCTAAAACATTTCTCAAAACTTCGTCATTGATTTTGTTTTTACTATAATATTTGCCTTTTATCATTTTTTTACTTTCAAGCAATTTTTTAGTTGTTGCACTTGAATTCTTAATAAACAAAACACATTGCGTTCCATTTTCTCTCTTCTGGTACATCAACCAAAAAGTGAACCAATCATATGTATTATCCGTCCTTTTTACTCTAAAAAACCTTTCTTTATATGAAATCTGTTCTCCTTTAAAATCAATTTTTAAATCATCTGGCTTGAACAATGACAAAAATTCATCTTTTTCCTTAGGATACAAACTTTTTCTTATAAACTCATCTATAGTTATATCCAATTTATTATCTATTATTCTTCTATTAATATTCATCCCGTTATAATATAGGTTTTCTATTCTATTATCTTTAAAATCAACTAAGTCAATACAAACAAACATTGAATATAACATTTTAGTATAAACATTCAGCCATTTTCCCTTTTCAAAACCTACATCATAGAGAGAATGCGCAACGGAAATCAAATATGCGTGCGTTTTTCTATGTATATTTGTTGCAATGTAGTTTATCTTCAAATTACATAAATAACCATTTTTTACTAAATCAATACTTTTTTCTTCTTTCTGAAGGCGCGCACTCTTTCCTATAGAAATAATATCTTTTCTTCTGTCGAATAAACCCCTATTAAAAAAGTCTTCATTTTCACTCAGCGTATCTGTCCCTAAATCTTTTATAAATTTTAAGTATTCTTCATTAGCTATAATATATGTAATTGCTCCTCTGTGATATTCAACTACAGCAAGCGGAAAGCCTGATGAAAAAGCGAAATTTGTTTTTTCATTAAATTCCTTCTTATAATCACGCAATAAATTATCATCTCTCACTATTGATTCAACATTAATGTTCATAAGTGGATTACTATTTAGCAAATTAATCCTATTTATTATAACGTTGTATGCAACATCTGGACCAACTTCCTTCTGGATGTTGTTTTTTTCAATATTTTCTATCGCATCATTATAGGGCAATGGCTTTCCAAATAAAAAACCCTGCATTTTCTCGCATCCAATAGAATGCAAAAATTCTACCTGCTTTTCTGTTTCAACCCCTTCTGCAAGAGTTCCCATAGACAATTGTTTGGCCATATTCACAATAGACGCCAAAATAACTTTACTTTTTTCATTAGAATCAAAATCCTTCAAAAAATTCATATCAATCTTTAAAAAATCAAAATTAAAATCCTTTAACGCATTAAATGAAGAATAGCCACTTCCAAAGTCATCCATCCATACCTGATAGCCCGCATCATGAATTTGTTTGATTTTTTTATTTATAACTTCTACGTTTTCGCTAATTATACTCTCTGTAATTTCAAAATGAATCAATGCCTTTGGAATTCCACTTTTTTTTACCTCTTGCTCTATTATTTCTAATATGTCACACATTTCAAAATCCAACCTAGATAAGTTCACAGAAATCGGTTCAAATATTTCGTTATTCCTCTTTAATTCAACATATTTTTGACACACATATTTTATTACATAAATATCTATTTTATGTATTAAATGTGCCTTTTCCAAAACTGTAATAAACTCATCTGGATTAATACTGCCATAAATTGGATCATTCCATCTTGTCAAGCTTTCCCAACCACACAACTCTCGTGTTAATGTTCTAATTATTGGTTGAAAATATACTTCAATATACTTGTTTTCCAATGCTTTATCTAAACTTGTTATTATATAATGTTCTTTTTTCTCTTTTTTTGCAACCTTATCATCGTAATAACAGTACGTCAAATCATACCTACTTTTTACATTTTGACAAGCTAACTTTGCTTTATCTATAGCATTTAATATATCTTTATCGGTTACATTTATATCTGAATATTTGCCATAAGACGAACTATTGTAAATCTCTTTTCTATCTGATGGATTTTCTAAGCAATAAATACCGACCTTAAGATAAACTTTTTCATTTTCATGATATTTTTTTACACGATTATTCAAATTTATAACTTCGGCTATAACATTCATACTATTAGTAAAAACAGCAAAATGATCATCATACAATCTAGCAACAGTCTGTGATTCAAAAATATCAACTAATTGTTCCGCAATGTATTTTAAAAACAAATCCCCCTCTAAAAAACCATATTCTTCATTGAAATACTTAAAACCATTTACATCAATAAATAATAACGAAAACATTTCATCTGTCTTAGTTTTTATTGCATCATCATATTTTTTCTTTGCAATCTCCTTAAATTTATAAATATTATTTAGTTTTGTTAACCCATCAATATTAGAATCATTTATAGCGCTTCTTAAATCATTTCTTCTTATTTCCCTACTATTATCTTCACGGCTATTAAATAACAAATCAATTTCGTACTCATCATACACCTCATCATTTTTATTTTCTAACAGCAAAAAGAAAGCATAAATATCCTTTGTATCATATTTTAAAATCATTTGTCTATTCACACAAATTTTATGCTTTTTTTTACAAGATCCAATATAAATATTAAAGTATTCCTCTCGGTACGTTATTCCTTCTTCATAATCTTCTATCAACTTTTCCCTATCAAAAAAATCAGAAGCAATCTGTTTACTATCATCTTCAACATTATATATAACTAAATTTTTATAAGCCACTTCATAATTCATATGAGACATTTTAGAATCTTCAATCGGTGAACTAATACCACAAACATGAAAATCAACTATTGTATTTTTTGATATATTTATTGTAAAGAAACATGATTTTTTAACAAATTGGCTAAACGAAAAAAATTTCGACTCCTTATTATTATTCTTGTTTGCCAACCATAAATAAACCGAATCCATAAAGTTTTTACTTTTTCCTTTTTTCCTACCTTCAATGCTACAAAGAAAGTCTCCCATTATTTTTCACCCCACTTCAAAACCCATGTCTCTATATAATTATCTACTATTGTCTCTTATCTATATCGGCTTTTTTAAAATTCAACTGTCTATTGACATATTAAAAAATATAACAAAAAAGCCGAATACACCTAGACCTCTCATTACTACGTGTATTCAGCCTTTACAATTTGAATCCATTGCTTTCATAAAAAATATTCACCCCCACGCAAATATCTTTACTTTAAAAATTATATCTCTGTATTAATATAACTTGCAATGAAATCCTTATATACATACTATTTTTCTTCACTCTGCTGTGAAGTTGTTATGCCATAATAAACCTCAAAATAAATTTCTAATCCAGACATTTAAATCCCCCCTATTCTTTTTTTAATTAAATATACCCTACATCTAATAGTATAACATATTTTTAAATTTTTTCTATATTTTTTCAAAATTTAATTCACAAAAATTCTATTGTTTTTTTATGCAAATTTGATTGATTTATTAAAAGACAATTTTGAATTGTTTTTTTTATCTAACTATTTATATTTATAAACCAATATTTTTGTTATATTTTACAAATGCTTAAATAATACATATAAAAGATTATAAATAATAAAAATTTAATACCGAAATATTAAATGCTTATAAATTTTGATATTATATAAAAAATAACAAAAATAATAAAAGCGAAGTTTTATAAAAGAAGGAAAACGGTGAAAGAGCTATGGAAGAAAAAAAATATGCAGTTCTAATTGACTCAGAGAATATTTCTGCCAAATACATAAGTACTATTCTTGATGAAATGACACGTTATGGTGTCGTAACATACAAACGTATTTACGGTGATTGGACAAGTCCTCAATCAGCATCATGGAAGAATGTACTCTTTAAATATTCTCTCACACCTATTCAACAATTTAATATCGTTTCCGGAAAAAATACGACAGATTCCGCTTTAATTATAGATGCAATGGATATTTTATATACAAACAACGTTGATGGATTTTGCATTGTTTCAAGCGACAGTGATTTCACACGATTAGTATCTCGACTAAAAGAATCCGCAATGGAAGTTATTGGTATGGGTGAATCCAAAACTCCTCGTTCATTTAAAGTTGCATGTACTATTTTTACTGCGCTAGATTTATTATTAGATCAATCTACCGATATGAATTCAAACTATAAATCAGATTCGAACGACCTGACAAAAACCATTTATTCCACTGGTTCTTCATCCGACAATAATTCAACAAACTCGCTTAACATAATTGAAAAAATCAGCTTGGACTCAATTGAAAACTCAATCATTGAAATTGTAACTGAAAATAATAATAAAGGACGTGTTACTGAACTTGGAGAAATTGGGAATAGACTTCAAAAAAAATATCCAGATTTTGACGTGAGAACTTATGGATACAGCTCTCTTTCGACCTTTATGCAAGAAATAAAGGCAGTTGAATTACGTAGAAGAAATAACAATACAGTTACAATTCATTTAATTAATAACAAATCATTCCGAGATAAAATTGTTAATTTTATAATTGAAATTGTATCTGAATATGGCGACAATGGAATAGATTTAGGTTTACTTGGAACAAAAATACATAATAAATATCCAAATTTTAAAGGAAAAGAATTTGGATACTCGACACTTTCAAAATTTATCTCCTCTATTCCTAATTTGACAATCGTTGCATTTGACTCAACGCGTAATTATGTATATATTAATAATAGAAAGAAATAATCTCTGCAACCTATATAAAGATTATTTTTTAATGAACAAAAAGAAAGACTAGAGGTAATACTTATGCAAAGACGTCAATTGATATTCAGTGGTCGCGTTCAGGGTGTTGGTTTTAGATTTACAGCCGGTAATATTGCTTCCGATTTAGGTTTAACGGGATGGGTAAAAAATAATCTAGATGGAACAGTAACAATGGAAGTGCAAGGAAATTCTTTAAAAATATACCAACTAATTAAAGAACTTAAAAATGACGGCTACATTAAAATTGAGCACATCGAAAGCTATTCAAAAGATATTGTTGATAATGAATCAAAATTTCGTACAATTTATTAACCATAAAAATTTAATTATTATAATTTCTCAACTAAAAAACAAACCACTATTAAATAGCAGTTTGTTTTTTTAATCATTACTTTTCTCTAAAAACTTTAAAACTTATATATACTAATTTTTATTATTTTCGAACTTTATTTCTGTTACGATTTATAACAAATATTTCTATAAATTTTTAACTTCCTTATAATCAAACAATAATGATTTTATAATTTTCTTAAAATTTGTAACGCATCAGCTTCTATTATTAGTTTACCATGTTCTTCAATAAAAGCTTTTTTTTCTGCTCCTGTATAAGCACCATCTGCATATTCATCAGTAATAAAAGACAGGCTTTTTACCTGATTATCAGTCAAATATCCTATTTCAATTAATACAATGTATGAACCATTTAATCTATATAAGCGATTTGGAATTCTTCTATCTATGTTAACCTTCTTTGAGAACTCTTCCAAATTATTAAAAGAATTAAAAACCAGTAGCCCTTCTACTCTATCTTCTGGCTGAATCTCTTCTATACGCTCTCTTTCATAATCCCTATCTAGCTCACATGGATCTAGATGTGTTTCTGAAAAAGTCAAAGCAATCGTATGATTTGGTCTAAAATTGGCTCTTACTTTCTTTACTCCAAGTTCCAAGTCAATATGAAATTCCTTTTCCGCCATGTTGAAAATATGGTGCATAAACTCTTGTGTCTTTTCTCCATTCGACATGATATCATCCATGGTATAACCCAAACCTATAATCTCTTCTTCTGTAACAACGCATTGAATGGTGTGATTTCCCACTCGTGAAAACTCTATAATGATTCACCGCCTTTCTCAGAAAATTTGCTTTGTTTTTCTTTTATTGGATTGTTACCCTATATTTCGGCACAAAATACGTCAATATTCTTCACTTTAGAAAAGTTTAACACTTTTAATATTTGGCAAATTGATATTAATTTTATCTTAATATTATTTGATATTATTTAATTTTTCGCAATTAAAAAAGCGATTTTATATTCGCTAATACTTATCCATTGATAAAAAAACAAAAAAAACTCTAGACTTAAAATCTAGAGTTTAAAGTGGACTAGATGGGAGTCGAACCCATGTCCGAAATACGATTCATTGTACTTCTACGAGTGTAGTAAGTCCTTTAACATTCCCTCCGTTGTTCGAGGACTAACACCCTAACAACTTCAGTAGCTTCATAATACGCCCATAAGTGCAAAGCTTAACCTATGTCGTTTCCTACATGTTCGAAGCCTGGGTCTTAATGTGTAGGTGCACTAAGTCAGACTGCTGCAACTAGGCAGCTAATGCTAAATTATTATCTTCAGCGTTTAATTTTAATTGTGCCATTTAACGCATTGCATACGGCTCGCTTCTCCAACTTCACGTACCCCGTCGAAACCATTACTAGCCCAAATTTCTAATTTTGAAATCTCTCAAGGCCTCTCTTTTTTGATCTCTCTTAGCAATGTCCTGACGTTTATCATACAACTTCTTACCTTTTGCTAATGCAACTTCAACCTTAACAAGACTTCCTTTAAAATACACCTCAACTGGTACAATAGTATAACCCTTTTGAGCAATCTTCCCAATCAATTTCTGTATTTCTTTTTTATGCATTAAAAGCTTTCTTGGTCTAAGAGGATCTTTGTTAAAAATATTACCTTTTTCATAAGGACTTATATGCATACCATACAAAATCACTTCTCCATCCTCAATATGGATAAATGATTCCTTAATAGAGCATCTTCCCATTCTCAACGCTTTAACCTCTGTGCCAGCCAAACTAATTCCTGCTTCATATATCTCCTCAAGGAAATAATCATGACGAACTTTTTTATTATTTGCAATAAGCTTTTTAGATTCTTTAGCCATAGTTAACTCCTTTCGTCGATATATTTTACTTTTACAGCCACAAACATTATTATACACCAAAATCTAATCTTTTGCAACTAATTAAAGAATTTTCTCACTATAAACAAAACCATTTAAAGTACAAATCCTCACTACATGTTCTCTAAAGTAAGAAAACATATAGTGAGGATTAATATCTCTCTAATTAATCGTTGACTCACATAAGCCACCAATATTTCATAAACTGTGTATAATAATCACTATACCAAAGCTTTAGAATTCTGCATATGTAAATTTTGGTGTTTCTATTATTCCACTATACATGGCAAATATAAAAAGAATCATCATGATTAAAAAATATTTTAAAACTAAAATAATAAATTCTTTTGTCTCTTTTTTCATGACTTACCACCTTTATAAAAGTTATATAATCTTTCATTAATTACAACCCAACCTAAATTCCAAGGGTGAACTGCATCGCTTGTGAGATACTTGTCATATGAATACTTTGACAAATCATCAAATTTAACATTATATTTTGATGCAATTTTTTTAACATTTTCAGATAAAACTGTTCTTTTATCTTTAGTCATTCCTGTATAATCATACCATCTACCATTAACAGGTAATAGTACAATATCCAACTCTATGTTCTGTGAATTGCACAATCTAATAAAATATTCTAAATCTTTGTATTCTTTTGATTGTTCCCATGAATCCTTATTATGTGAACCTTTCAATCCTAGAATGTTCAATTCTAATTTTGAAAAATTACTATCTCTCATTGTAAAATCATTATGTGATTTTTTTTCAGAAAGCTTTGTTGCTTTTTTTAACATTGTTTCATTTTTAAAATCAATTTTATGTTTATTAGCATACTTTTTCTTTCTGCCCTTACCATACAATTTATGATCTAAATTATATGATGTTTTTACTGTAATATAATCTTTTTGTCTTGCATATCCTTTATAAAAGTTATAACGAAATTCGTCTATACTTGAATCGTTATTTCCAAGATTGATACTATTACATAATTCTACTTTAGACTGCAATCCCTCGTTCTTAGATAAAAGTTTCTCAGAACGTTTTGCATAGTATTCTTTAATATCTCTTGGAATAGTCTTGTTTTCCATAAAGTGATAATATTCTGTCTCAGAGAATCTCAACTCAAAATGCTCTGGTGAAATTCCCTTTTTGTAAAACCATGTTGGAGACAGGAGCATAACAACTTTTTTATTATTCATCTGTTCTCCAACAGAACCAACAGCAATTCCATGTAATAAAGTTTGATTATATGAACTACCAATTGTCATCCAATTTTTGCTGTCTTTTGCACACATATTCATTGGATGATATTTAGAATTACGTCCATGCGCAAACTCAGATGATCCACAAATAATCATAGTATCATCACCAATATTCTGACTAATTGCCTCATACGATCTATCTTTATAAGCACTATTCCACATACCCATGCTTTTATCATCAGTATATAACTTATATGATAATGATATCTCAAATATTACCAAAAAAACAGTAAACAACAATGCTGCTACTATAAATGCTTTGATTTTTTTCATTTTGTCACACCTTAACTCTTATGATTTATTGTAACTTAGATTTTACTTTATCAATAATCTTTCTTGGTGTATTCATTTCTTCTCTTGTTACCTCTGAAGGTGAAATTACAACATCAAGTTCTGATTTAATATCAACTAACAATTCAGAATAATCTAATGAATCAAGTAATCCTTCTTCTAATAAATCGATATCTAAATCTTCTCTTACAACTTCATCTCCACATAATTCCTCTAAAATACTCAAAATCTTTTCTTCCATCTTTTTAACCTCTTTCTTATAATTTTTATAATAAATTTTTAAAACCAAATTCTGCACTAACAACTTGTTCTAGTTTAATGCACTTTAACTTTTATAGCACTCTACTATATTAACTTTCCTGAGAAAATTAAGAAACCAAACATTACAACGTTAAATGTCACAAACCATTGAATTGCATGGTACCACTTTTTCTTCTTATTTTTCTTATGAAATTTAGATTTTTTCTCATAAATTTCTGTAATTGCCAATAATACACCATGGTAAACACCATATACAATATAGTTTAAATCTGTTCCATGCCAAATACCCATTACTGACATATTAATTAAGAAAGCAAGCGAAGCTCTGTTTAATTTTTTCTTTGGACATTTCTTTTCTGTCATTTTCATTACTATTCTAGTAAAGATAAAATCTCTAAACCAATGAGATAATGAAATATGCCATCTATCCCAAAACTCTTTTAAATCCTTACTAACAAAAGGTTTATTAAAGTTTTCTGGTAGTTGTATACCAAATATCATTCCTGCACCTACTGCCATATGTGAATAGCCGGCAAAATCGAAAAACATATAGAATCCATATACATACATATATCCAATTAATTCTAAAATATCACTTGTTCTTTCTAATCTTAACATTGCTTGATAGAAAAGAGCTGCAAAAACCGTTTTATACATTGCTCCCAAAAGGATTCTAAAAATCGCAGTTCCTAAATTATCTAAATACTCTTCTTTTGAAATTCTTCTTTTTAAGTCTTCCTCAAATCTTCTACTTCTATCAATTGGTCCAGATGTAATTGTAGGGAAAAATAGGAACAAATAAGCAAAATCAAACAATTTTACATCTTCTATTAATCCGTCATAAATCTCAATTATAATCTGTGTACCTTTAAATGTCATATAAGATATGCCTAAGAAGGCAAATATCTTTAAATGTCCTGGTAGAACAGGCAAAAACTTATTTAACATTAATGGTAATAATGATAAGAAAACAAAAATATAATATGTTTTTGCATTTCTACCTTTTGCTTTATATATTCTTAAATATTCACGAATGATAAAATATTCAAACAGACAAAATATAACCAAATACATTATTGCCTTTGGTGATTTCATAAGTGCTAAGAAAACGAATACCAATGTTACAAAAAAGCCATAATACTTAATATTCTTTTCTTTAATTCCTAGAATAATTGCTGGAATCGATAATAAAACCAATGCACTAAAAAATGTATATCCAGTAAATAATTCCATACTACACTAATGTCTCCATTCTTTTATAATCAATTTTTCCATTGTTAGTTAGAGGCATCTTATCTAACACAACAATTTTCTTTGGAACCATATACTTAGGAATCATCTCTTGAAGTTGATTTCTAACATATTTTCTACTATCATAATCTTCATTTAATTTATCACTAACAATAAATGCAACTAATTGTTTAATTACTCCGTCAACCTTCTTTGGAATAACAGCCGCCTGAGTGATTTCTTTTATTTTTGTCAAATTAGACTCTATATCACCCAACTCAATTCTATACCCATGAAGTTTAACCTGTCTATCAATTCTTCCCAAGAAGAAAATCATGCCGTCTTTATTCTTGTAGCCAGCATCACCTGTGAAGTATGCAGGTACCTCTCTACCTTTGTAAATAATAGTCTTAAACGCTTCAGCAGTTTTAACCGGATTCTTATAATATCCAATACTCAATGTATTACCTAGAATAACTAATTCGCCTATTTCATCGCTTTTAGCTAACTTAACTTCCTGACCTTCTGTTGAATCAGCTAAAATCAAAATTTCTGTACCATGTTTTTCATATCCGATTGGAATTGATTTTTCATCTTCTAATAATTCTTTAGTCACCTCAATTGATGTAACTGCAACTGTTGACTCTGTTGGACCGTAAGTGTTAATAATCTTAGCCTTTGGAAATCTTTCCATTAATTTTTCTGAAGTTTCTTTTGATAAAGTCTCTCCACAGAACATAAAGAACTTAAGACTATCAAGTTCTTCTTCAGAATATGAAGGTTCAGATAAACACATCGCAGCAAATGATGGAGTTGAAACCCAATAGTTAACCTTATTTTCTTTAATATATGAAACTAGAGCAGCTGTATCTTGTTGCAACTCTTTATCTACAGAAACTAATGTTCCACCACTAACTAAACTTGTATATGTATCCATTACTGATAAATCAAATGAATATGGAGCTTGATTCAAGAAATTTTTTCCATGTTTTGCTCCAATTGAATCTCCTACTTCAGTTGACCAATCTAAATAGTTTTCTAAACTTGATCTAGTAATTTGAACACCCTTTGGCTTTCCTGTACTTCCTGATGTAAAAATAATGTAATATACACCATCTTGTTTCAAATATGAATCTTCTGAAACATTTTCTAAAACTGTATCATCTTTTTCTTCAAAAACAACATCTAATAAAGCATTAACATCAATAAAGTTAACATTTGACATTTTATATGTATATTCATTAACCTTTTCAACTTCTGACACTCTTTGAGAATCCTCTTTACAGATACGTTCCACTAAATTCTCTGTCATCAAAACATACTCATTTTCAACTGTTTCGATAATATCTTCGATACGCTCTATTGGCATACATCTATCCACTGGACAGTATGTTCTACCTGATTTAGTACTTCCTAAAAAAGAAGCAAGCATCAAAGGATTTTTATGTCCATAAATAACAATAGGATTTGCTTCATTTTTACCAGAAACATTTTCTTTAATCCATTGAGCAATCTGCTCTGATTTATTCCACAATTGTAAGTAGCTTAATTGTCCCACACGAGATTTAAAAACTACTTGTTTTCCATTCTCAATAGCCTGTGTTTTAATATTTTCAATAATATTCATTAGCTATCTCCTTCCTGCTTTTATATGCATTACTGCATAGTAATTTTTTTACAATAATATTTCTTTGCGGATAATTTTATTTTTTTAACAGATAGTATTCTAATATACAAACCTTAGATTAATCTAAAAAGTTTCTTAAGATTTCTTAAGGTTTGCCTTAAGATTTCTTTATTCTATCTATATATTTGTTGAAAAACAGCAAAAAAAACGTAATAATCACTCTAGAATATATCTAAAGTAACCATTACGTTTATCTTAATCTTTTTAATCGTGTCAAATTTTCTAAATATTTTTTATTTTTGCAAAAAAATTTTATCTATAATAATAATTTATTTAGTTATTAAACTTTGATTATATTTTTTATGTGGTTATTTAAACTTTTTCTTCTTGGCCACTTCGTTTTTCAATAAAGAATAACACTGCAATCAATAAAGCTATAGATATAACTAAATTAATTATTGTGTTTTGGATAATTCCTGCAAATATATATGAAACCATTGATACAGCCGCAACTGTCAAAACATAAGGCAACTGCGTCGAAACATGATTAACATGACTACACTGTCCACCCGCCGAAGCCATAATCGTTGTATCTGAAATTGGTGAACAATGATCTCCACATACAGCTCCAGATAAACATGAAGCAATTGAAATAACCATCATCTCACCTGAAGGGAACACACCTACAACAATTGGAATTAAAATACCAAATGTTCCCCAAGAAGTACCTGTAGCAAAAGAAAGTCCCATTGCAACAGCGAAAATAACAGTTGGCAAGAAAATAGTAAACGCTGATGCTGATGTTCTAACAAGTGTTGATACATATTTCTCAGCGCCAAGTGTTTTTGTCATTCCTGATAGAGTCCAAGCAAATGTCAAAATAATTATTGGAGAAACCATTGACTGGAAGCCCTCCGAAATACAGCTCATAAATTCTTCAAAACTTAAAACATCTCTATACATATAAAGAATAAACATAAATATCAATGTTACAAAAGCGCCCATTACTAATGCTGGTTGTGCTTCAGCGTTTGCAAAAGCATCAACAAAATTATTATCACCTGTAAAGAATTTACCAGTATAAAGCATAAATAATGCACATGTTAAAATCAACACAATAACAGGTAAAACCAAATCAATAACTTTTCCTTTATGATTAACTACTTTTTCTTTTTCGCTTGCATATGGTCTTTCTGGTGTTGTATACAAATCACCTTTTATTGCATTCTCTTCATGAATTCTCATTGAACCATAATCGATTCTTCTTATTGTAATATAAGCAAGCATGATTAACGTTAATAGTGCATAATAATTGTATGGAATTGTTCTTAAAAACACAACAAATCCATTAATATTTGATCCTTCTGGAACCGAAGAAGTAACTGCTGCTGCCCATGAACTAATTGGAGCAATAATACAAACCGGAGCTGCTGTTGCATCAATAATATATGATAGCTTAGCTCTAGACACTTTATGACCATCCGTTATCGGACGCATTACACTACCTACTGTTAAACAGTTAAAATAATCATCAATAAAAATCAAAATACCAAGAAACATAGTTGCTAATTGTGCACCCGTTCTTGTCTTTATGTGTTGCTTTGCCCATTCACCAAAGGCAACTGATCCTCCTGCTCTATTCATAAGCGAAACAATTATTCCTAATACTACTAGGAAAACCAATATTCCCATATGAGTACTATCTGTCAATTGTTCTACCATTCCAATATCTTTTTTGAATAACATGGTATGCATAGCTAATTCAAGATTAAAATTTGAATAAATAACTGCTCCACACACAATACCAACAAATAATGATGAAAAAACTTCCTTTGTAATCAAAGATAGTGTTATAGCTATAATTGGTGGTAAAAGTGAAAAAAATGACTTTTCTGCAAAGCTACTATAATCTTTTAGATTTGTCATGTCCACCGGACAAGCAAACGTGTAAATTGCCAAAAGTAAAATTACAAGCATCAAAATCAACGAAGTTTTTTTCTTTCTGTTCATAATTTTTCTCCCATCTATAAATACTTTTATTCTCTACTATGAAAAAGCAAAGTAACAATATAAAATAGTGTGTTCTGTACATCCTCGTACACGGAACACACTATCCTAATAATAATATGTATATAGTCTTCACGTCAAGTATTTTTTTACTTTTGATTACCCAACTCTAAATTTAGCCCACCATCTTCATTTAAAATTATCTTCATTGGTTTCACATAACAATTATAAAATTGTTCTAGTTCCTTTTCTGATAGATTAACTCTAGTCTCATTGGAAATTTTCTGAAAAATGTCATTAACATTAAATGCTATATTTGCCTCAATTGCCTTTCTAAATTCCATCAGTAAGACTCGTCTTCTTATATCAACCTCTCCTGAATAAAAATTCTCAATATATGAATAATGTATATTTGCACTTTCAACAATCTCTCTCATCTTATGCCCAAATTTTTCTTTTTCAGCAAAAATTAAAAATTCAACATCTGGTAAAGTATTAATTAACCCCCAAAAATCCGAATCAGAACTTATTAGAATAAAAGAATCAACATGATTCACATAATGTTCCTTACATGTTTTAGCGGTTAATACTATGTCCACTAATGATTTTTCCTTGGTAACGCGTTCTGTTGAAATATGCTCAATTTCAATTTCTGTTACTAACTGATCAAAAATATTCCATGCCTTTACAGTATTTTGATCATCAACTAATATTATTTTATTTATTTTGGCAGTAAGGCTATCTTTCATATTGTTAAAAACAGATGCTAACATATATGGATCAGAATTCTCACAGTCACAAATTGCATCTACTATTTTCCCATTTTGAATAAATTCTTTAATATTTAATTTAGACTCTGAAGAAATATCTGACACTCTACTAACGTCTTTAAAAACATCTCCATTTCTCTGATATAACAATTCCAAAAATTTCTTGTCATTATATAAAATATTTCCCTCATCTTTTGGATTTTTCCAATTGATATACATTTTATATGGGTACTTGTTAACATTAGGATAATAAAGTTCCATAGCAGCTTTCGTACCCTTTTCAGTGTAGCCATTAGGCATCAAAAACAAATCTTTTATATAATCCCATACAATCCAATCCGGAAATAAATTTTTACAATAAAAAATATGTCCTGCAATCAAACGATTTATATCAATTATATACTGAGAAAGTTTTTGCTTATTATACTTAACTATATCAATATCATCATCTCTAAGATTGGTTATAGCTTCTTTAATGTATTTGTTGCCAATTGTATTAAGCGTTTTAAACTCATACTTCATAGCATCTTTTATAAATTTAAAATTTCTTTCTATAGTTGTTCTCAAAATACATAAATTACGAATTATTCTTGCATCCTTATTTTGCTCTAATTCTTCAAATATTTCTAATTGTGGCGACTGATTATCATATTCAAAAAATATTTTTTTAACCCCAATTAAATATGCAATTTTTGATATTATCTCTCTATGAGAATTAATCTCTTGCAATTCTTCTGGAACAACTTTTTTTGTTTTATCAGCTTCAAAAATTTGATTTTTCTCAGAAACATGAATATTTTTATCTTTTTCCTCAAAAATAACATCAAATTCTTTACTATATTCCTTTTCCATCAATTCCCCCCCCCTAAAAATAAACACCTATCACAACTTTATACACAAGCTCCATATAACTCCACTCTATACGTATGATAAAGCGCCTTTTACATCTTCTATAATATCTTCTACATTTTCAATTCCGACTGAAAGTCTAACTAAATCTGGAGCAACTCCACCTTTAATCAATTCTTCGTCAGTTAATTGTCTATGTGTTGATGATGCTGGATGCAAAATACATGTTCTAGCATCTGCAACGTGTGTTGCTATCATTACAACATTAAGATGTTTCATAAATTCTTCAGCTTTTTTACGTCCACCTTTTATACCGAATGATATTACCCCACATGTACCATTTGGCATATATTTTTGAGCTCGTTCATAATACTTATTTCCTTTAAGTCCTGGATAATTAACCCAAGCAACTTTATCATTTTTCTCTAAAAATTCAGCAACTTTCTGAGCATTCTGACAATGTCTTTCGACACGTACAGCAAGTGACTCAATACCTAAATTTAATAAATATGCATTCATTGGTGCTGCTGTCGCGCCAAAATCTCTCATTAATTGTGCTGTTGCTTTTGTAATAAAAGCTCCTTCTTTTCCGAATTTTGTTGCATATGTAATTCCATGATATGATTCATCTGGTGTTGTTAATCCAGGAAATTTATCTTTATGTGCCATCCAATCAAATTTACCACTATCTACAATACATCCACCAACTGTAGCATCATGCCCATCTAAATATTTTGTTGTTGAATGTGTTACGATATCAGCTCCCCATTCGAAAGGTCTACAATTAATTGGTGTTGCAAATGTATTATCAACTATTAATGGTACCCCATGTTTATGAGCTACATTTGCAAATCTTTCAATATCAAATACAATTAAAGCTGGATTAGCTATAGTTTCACCAAAAACTGCTTTTGTGTTTGGCTTAAAAGCCTTTTCTAATTCTTCGTCACTACAATCAGGATCAACAAAAGTAAAATCTATCCCCATTTTTCTCATTGTGACATTAAATAAATTAAAACTTCCACCATAAATTGATGAAGAAGCAACAACGTGATCTCCTGCCTGTGCTATATTAAAAATTGAGAAAAAATTTGCTGCTTGTCCAGATGAAGTAAGCATTGCTGCAGTACCACCTTCTAAATCAGCAATCTTCTTAGCAACATAGTCTGTTGTAGGATTTTGTAATCTTGTGTAAAAATAACCTTCTGCTTCTAAATCAAAAAGCTTACCCATATCTTCACTTGTATCATATTTAAAAGTTGTACTTTGAATAATTGGAATCATTCTTGATTCACCATTTTTAGGCTGATATCCACTATGGATACATTTTGTTTCTTTTTTCATTTTTTTCCTCCGTTTATTAAATAAATTTTCACAAAATAAATTTTACCCCATCTTTTTTTTTTATTCAACATTTTTTTGAATTTATGATATATATTTTTATTATTTCTAGTATACTTTTTAATCAAAATCACAACTATAGCAACAATTATTTATTGCATATATCATTTGTGTCGTATTATAATACAAATTATGGAATATGAGGAAAGAAGGTATTTAAAATGACTAAAAAAAGACTTGAAAACATATGGTATTACTACAAAATACACATAATAATTGGAATAATCTTAATAATTGTAATTTACAACGTATGTGGATCATTTTTTAATAAAAAAGAACTTATACTTCAAATTGCACCGATAAATCTTACAATTAATTCTTCTAAACAAAACATTTTTTCAGAAGATTTTAAAAAATCACTAAAAATCACTTCTTCAAAAAAAGAAGTTTTTATTTATGATTCAATTAATCTTTCATCTCATTCTGGAAAAAAATTGATAATGAATTCTAATGAACAATTACGCTTAACATCGTATTCTCAGGCAAATTCTCTGGATATTGTCATAATGGACGACGATGCTTTAAAATATTTATGTAATAATGGATTTTTATGTGATTTAGAAAAACTAACAAAGACAAAAAACAAAACATTATATAATAATGTAAAAAATAATTTAGTTTCAACAAAAGATGTAACTAATGACAATGGAAAATATAGCAAATACAAATGCGCTTTACCAATAAATAATGCAAACTATTTTAAAGGCAATAATAAAACACTTTATGTTGGAATAATTACAGATTCCGAAAAAAAAGACTTAGATTTAAAATATCTTGATTATATCAATAATTTATAAAAACAAACAATAACTAAGAAGTAATCAACTATATTTTTCAAAACAATGTTTTCCTCTGTACATGATACTTATATTTCCAGTACAGAGGGAAGAGTTTTATGAACAACACTCTATTACTAAACATATATATATTTGCATGCATAACTTTACTTATAAAAACTACATATCTACATGCTAAAATAAGTTAAAACTTCATCCGATTTTTTTCTTTTTGGTGCATAATTATCTATTGCTTTTTCTTTTTCTTTTTTTTTTGTGCCACGAGCTTTTTCTTTACGATCTCTTAGTTTTTTCTCTTCAATCATTTCGCAGATTTTTAACAATTCAATGTAGCAATCCACTCGAACTCTAAGAGATTCTTCATCTAACGGTCTTCTACAAGGCATTTTAGCAATAATATGCCCTTTTCTTTTTAAATACACGTTTCTAGTATCTTCTTCCTGATAAACCTTGTATCCTCTATGACAAAACTCAACAGATTTCATTTCATGATCTAACATAATACAGTTCCTTCCAATGTTACTCCAAAAACAACATTAATTGTTTCTTCTTTTTATCACGACTTGCTTTAATATATTACTATTTCAACATAAATTCAATAGAGTTATTGTTTTTTTCTTTTTTTTAATAATTAGCTCATTTTTTATTTATTTTTCTTTTATACTCTTTATATTTTATTTATTTTTCATTTTTTTATATATTATTGTAAGTATTTCGTATACGTTGTTTAAAAACAGAAGCATACATATTCCCTATCATATCAAACGTTATATCTTTTTCCAACTTTATAATTTGTTTACTACAATATTATGTCAGATAAAAATTGTAAAAAATATGTTTGTAGTGAAATTGCCTAAGTCAATGAATAATTATATTTGTTTTTTCTAGTATATTTTTTTTAAGTTTTATGATACACTATTATAGTTCAGTTTATAAGGAGGCACTGAATTTCGAAAAGTTAAAAACTTTAGCGCCATGTACCAATTCTAGAATTGGTTGACGAGGTTCCAAGTTATCGAATTATTCGGCGGATGCTTGGACGTTTTTATATGGGAACGCATGTAGCAACAAAATAAGGGGGTAACCTTTTAACAAAAAACTACATCCATATAAATTATAGTTATACAAAAGGAGATTTTATAAAACATGTGTGGAATTATAGGTTTTACAGGAAAGAAAGAAGCCCAAGATATTTTGTTAGATGGATTAGCAAAGCTTGAATACAGAGGTTATGATAGTGCTGGTATCGCCTTCTTCAAAGATAATGGAGGACATATTTCAATCCGAAAAACTGCTGGTAAAGTAAACGATTTACGTGCTATTTGTGATGACGATAACTCTTCAACTTGTGGTATCGGTCATACAAGATGGGCAACTCATGGTGGAGTATCTAATTTAAACGCTCATCCTCATAAAGTTGGAAAAGTAACTTTGATTCATAACGGAATCATTGAAAACTACCACGAAATTATTGAAAAATATGAATTACAGTCATCTTTAAAATCTGAAACAGATACTGAAGTTGCTGCTGCATTATTTGATAAAATGTTTGATGGAGATCCAATTGAAACAATCAAAAAAACAGTACCTCTTTTCAAAGGTTCATTTGGATTCTGTATCATGTTCAAAGATAACCCTGGTAAAATTTACTGTGTAAGAAATGTTAGTCCTATGGTTGCTACTCATACTGAAGAAGGTACATTCGTGGCATCTGATTTAACTGCATTTATTACATTCTCTAGACGTTATTTTATTGTTCCTGAATTTACTATTCTTACAATGGAAGACAATGGATTTACTCTTCAAGATTTAAAAGGAAATCCTGTTGAACCAGAATATTTAGAAGTAAACTGGGACGTTACAGCAGCTGAAAAAGAAGGATATCCTCATTACATGATTAAAGAAATTCACGAACAACCTCGTGCAATCAATCGTACTATCAGCCCAAGAATCAAAGATTCTCTTCCATTCTTCGAAGATGATAATATTCCTGATTCTTTCTTTGAGGATTGTTCTGATATAACAATTATTGCCTGCGGTACAGCTATGTATGCTGGAATGGTTGGTAAAACATTCATCCAAAATAAACTTGGAATTCCTGTAAACGTAGCTATTGCTTCTGAATTCAGATATGAAAGACCAGTTATCACAGATAAATCAATGGTAATCGTTGTTTCTCAATCTGGTGAAACAATCGATACTCTTGAAGCTTTAAGATTAGCTAAGAAATATACTCAAAAAACATTATCTGTCGTTAATGTTAAAGGTTCATCTATTGCTAGAGAAAGTAACTATGTATTATATACTCATGCAGGCCCTGAAATTGCTGTTGCTAGTACAAAAGCATACACTGTTCAAGTTGCAAGTATGTACTTATTAGGATGTAAATTAGGTCTTGTAACAAATCGCTTAAGTGTTGAAGATGCTAAAGAATTTATTAACAACCTTACAAAAGTACCAGAAATGATTAAAACTGTATTGACTCAGGAAGATAAAGTTGCAGAACTTACAAAACGTATGACAAACGCTACAAATGCCTTCTTTATCGGTCGTGGATTAGACTATACTCTTTCTATGGAAGGTTCTTTAAAATTAAAAGAAATTTCATATATCCACGCTGAAGCTTATGCAGCTGGTGAATTAAAACACGGTACTATTGCTTTAATTAGTGATGGTGTTCCAGTTATTGCAATTGCTACACAGGATCATGTTTATAGCAAAGTTATTTCAAACATCAGAGAAGTAAAAGCCAGAGGTGCTTATGTAACTCTTATTAGTAAAGATGAAGTTATCACAGATAAAACAATTTGTGATGTACACATTCATATTCCACCTGTTGCAGATGAATTTACAATTTTCGAATCTGTTGTAATTTTACAAATGATTGCTTACTACACATCAACAGGTAGAGGTGTAAATCCAGATCAACCTAGAAACCTTGCTAAATCAGTTACAGTAGAATAATATAACTCACTGTATTTAACTAAAAATGCTTCATTATTGAACTCTGTTCTCTAATGAAGCATTTTATTTTTTTCTGATTATTTTTTTATACTATTTATTATATAACTTTTTATATTGTTTTATTCATTCTTCTTATTCCATATTGTGTTATATTTCTTTTCTCACATGGCGATGTTCCACACATATACAACTATGCTTTATGAATAACATCTAGAATTTCTTTCACATTTTCTTGCGTTAATTGTCCTGGTGCACTTTTTTTACCTAATGTTGCAAATGTAATAGCAGAGCCAAATATTTCGCCAGTTATTCTTGATATTGTTCCCAATTTTCCCATTGAAATAGTTATCAAAGGTTTATTAGGATTTTTTTCCTTTACATCACATGTAAATTTAAGCAACCTTACTACATCATTTGAATTTTTAGGCATAACTGCTATTTTAACTATATCTGCGCCTGTTTGAAACAAATCTTCATAAATGTGAAATAGCACTGGTTCTTCAGGTGTTTCTAAAAACTCATGATGCGAAACTATTACTTTTTTGTCATTTTCATGTATTCTGGCAATAACTTTACCTGGAGATTTAACTGAAAAACATTCAACATCTATAAAATCAACGACCTGAGATTCTGAAGCAACATCATACAAATCTATCAATTTTGATTCATCAACCTCAATTTCTCCGCCTTGTTGCTTAGTCCTTACTGTATAAATCAATAACATATCCCTTGTATAATCTTCAACAGCCTCTAGAACGTATCTAATCTCATTAGGACTATTTATTTCCTCATATAAATCAACTCTCCATTCTACGGCCTCAATTTTGTTCTCATAACACTCTTTAAATGCAGCTATAATATCATCTTTATTTTTTTCAACAATTGGAACACAAATTATTGGCACCTCATGGTCTCCCTTTAAAATTTTATTCATTAATTCTTGTTTAACATTAATCATAATTAGAAACAACTCCTATTCATTTTTTATTTATTCGTTTTATTTGTTTGGTTTTTTTTCGGTTTTATTTTCTTTTATTACACAAATTAAAATATGCCATCAAGCCAGATACTGTCTTTGAATCTTGTATTTTACCAGAATAAATTAATTCCTCTAACTGGCTTCGACTGTATTCTTCTAAATCAATTTCTTCTTCTTCATCAAGTTTTTGATTTCCAATTGAAAAAATGTTTTCTGCAAGATATACATCTATAAATTCATCACAAAAAGCAACTGTTGATTTTAATTTTAATAGGGGTGAAATTTCATTCGAACTATATCCTGTTTCTTCTTCAAGTTCTCTTTTGGCAGTATCAAATGTATCTTCATTTAAACTATCTCTACAACCTGCTGGCAACTCTATTGTTTCCCTATCTAAAGCAGGTCTAAACTGTCTAACCAAAAGTATGTTTCCATTTGGCAATACAGGAACAACACACGCAGCTCCCATTCGATGCGAAACAAAATCCCATGTTTCTTGTTTTCCGTTCTCTAATTCCATTGTATCTGCATATATGTCCAAAATTGAACCTTTATATACCAAATCCCTCTTTATTCTTTTTACTTTATAATCTTTCTTCTTGGTCATTTTATTTCTCCTTATGTAGTCTTTATTTATGACTATAAAATCATATATACTATACATACTGTTATATTTTATTCCTATAATAATCAGCACCACCGGCTTAGCCGGTGGTTTGCTCTTGCCCTATAAGGGCATATTACCGGCACTGAGTCTAAAGACTCGTCGAAAGGTTCGCCAGCCGCAACATCATTTCCCTACTGAGCCCCATG
>Ga0256405_10002064_pt1 | contig 49144 bp, 33 predicted proteins | sample RumenRJG_02DNA_FD_189096 | JGI IMG/M metagenome (GOLD analysis project Ga0256405, IMG submission 189096) | Bovine rumen microbial communities from Lethbridge, Alberta, Canada - RJG_02 | ecosystem: Host-associated > Mammals > Digestive system > Stomach > Rumen | place: Canada: Alberta...
GAACATCCTTCCCTCCTTCTCCCCCTACCCCTCATCCTCCTTGCCTCTAACAACAACCGATACAAAAGGCAGTGCCTGGGACAACGAACAGAAAAAGTCAAAGATTATGGTTGCTGAGGCAAAGCCGTGCCACTTCTTCCGCGAGTGGCTGCGGCGAAGGAGATGATGCTCGTTGGCCGGTTGGATTCATTAAGAGAAGTTGACATGTCATCTTCATGTCGTCTGCGTGCTTTTTGATATAATGGCTGCATGAAAAGAATTGCAACAGCCGTTTTTGCGGCACTGGCGTCGGCATCGGGCTGGGCAGATGCCGAATTTTCCGTCGGACAGTGGAGCGTCGTTTTTGCCGATGAAGGCGAACGACTCGTCATGGCCCATGCCGACGGTTTTGCCGAAGTTGCGGGGACGCTGTCTTTTACAGGCCCAGCGAAAGTCACTGGCGCGGGAATGGGTGCGGACGGCTCGACCGCGCGCTGGCGCGTCGCTTCCTCGCGTGACGGGTTCCCGAACCGACTCGCGCTCGTCGATACGCGCGACAACGTGAACGGCTACATCACGTTCCAGCCGGACGGCGAGGGCGTTTCGCTGCTCGTCTACCACCGCACGGCGTTCGCATACGCTGGGACGCTCGCGTTTCAAGGCGAAGTCCGCTACCGCGACGATGCGTATCCCTGCTCCGTCACGCCGAAGAAGGGCGACCGCGTTCTGTCCGTAAAGAGCGGCCCGGCCGTCTCGCTGGGCGACGATGCGCTCTTCTCTCCTTCTGCGGACGAAGCGCTTGCGCTCAAGGGGATGAAGTTGAAACTGGAAAGCGGAAAGTTGTCGGCGTCGGCGGAGTTGCGGATCGACGATGCGACGCAGAACGCTTTTTCGCTCAAGATCGTCAAGGACTGGTACAAGTCGCGCTGGGTGCCGAACTGGCGCGCGCCCGATCGCCGGCGTTCGCCCCATGCGCCCACCGGCTGGCTCAGCTGGAACACATACTTCGACCAGGCCGGCTCGAAGGAGAATCTTGACGAAGCCCGTTTTGCCGCGAAGTGGTTCAAGCCGTTTGGGATGGAGATATGGAACATCGAGTCGTGGCAGGACAACTCGCCGAAGCTCCCCGTCTCTGATTTCCACAACATGAACCTCGAGACCTACAAGGTGCAGTTTCCCGAGGGTATGAAATGGCTTGCGGACGAAATCAGGAAGCTCGGATTCAGGCCGGGGCTCTGGATGGCGCCTTACGGAACAGGCAACGACAAGTTCTACGCCGAGCACAAAGACTGGTTCCTCCACGACAAGGACGGCAAGCCCATCCGCTCGTGGAACGGAAAGTACACGCTCGACCCGACCGCGCCCGGTGCTCTGGAGCATCTCACTTCGATATTCGACAGGGCCTCGCACGAGTGGGGGTATGAATTCTTCAAGATCGACGGAATGTCGGGACGCGGCCCCGGCTACTGCGCACACCTCTACGAGAGGCCCGAGATCCGCGCAGTCATGCACGACCCGAATTGCCCCAATCCGTTTGAGCGCACTGTAGCCGCGTACAGGAAAGGCATTGGCGACGACCGTATCTTTCTCGCCTGCCAGGGGCACTTCACCGGTGCGGAGGCGGGATATGCCGACGCCAGCCGCACGGGTGCGGACATCGTGCATCCGAACGAGCCGGTGAAGTGGGAGAACATTCTCCTCCAGGCGCGCTGCACGGTGAACCAGTTCTTTGCCCACGCGAACGTCTTTTGGTCGGACCCGGACTGCATGCTTGTTTCACAAGCCGCCCTCGCGCGCGAACAGGCGCAGGTCGTGGCGACGGTAGTTGCGCTTCCGGGGCAGCAGACCTTCGCGGGAGACAAGCTCGCGGAACTTGCTCCGGACCGCGTAAGGTTGATACAGCAGGCGCTGCCTGTGTGCCCGACGCGCCCCGGGAAGCTCTATCCGATGTTCGGACATCTCCCGGTCTGGGATCTCCACGTGTCGCGTCCTTTCGGCGACTGGCACGTCGTGGCGCTCTTCAACTGGAGCGACGAGGAGAAGGAGGTCTCCGTCGCGTGGGATGAGCTTGGCGAAGATCCCGACCGACGCTTCGTGGCGTGGGAGTTCTGGACGGAAACATACTTTGGCGAGAAGAAGGGCTGTCTTTCCGCGGCAGTTCCGTCGCGCGGGGTGCGGCTCTTCGCGCTCCAGCCGCTTGCGGGCCGCCCGCAGTTCCTCACGAGCGACCGGCATCTTACGCAGGGTGCGGTGGAACTGCTCGGCCAGAAGTGGGATGGTTCGCGCCTCGTTGCAAAGATTGCCGCCGTGGGCGGATTCCCGCAGGTTGTGCGGTTTGCTGTGCCGAAGGGGTGGAAGATCAAAAGTGCAACGGCAGATGGCGTGGGCGTGAAGACGAAAGAGGAGTGCGACGGAAGGGTGGTGGCCGTTGAGCTTTCGGCTCCGCGCTCCTGTGACGTAGACCTGCGTCTTGACTTTTAGCGATATCTTACTCGATTGGCCTCGCCGCCTTGTTTCGGGCGAGGATTGAGCTCTTGCGGTCGTAGGCGAGCGCGTTTCCGTCGATGTCGGTGACGATTCCGCCGGCCTCTTCGACGATAAGCGCGCCTGCCGCATAGTCCCAGGGGGAAAGCGACAGTTCGAAGAACAGCTCTGCACGCCCGGCCGCGACAGAGCACATGTCGAGCGCAGCTGATCCCGTCCGCCGGACGTCGATCGATTTCCTGAAATACGAGTAGGCGAGCTTGAAGGAGCGTTCGCTCAGTTCTTCGTTGTAGGGGGAGGTCCCGAAGATTACAAGTCCGTTTTCAAGCGGCTCCGACGAGACATGTATCCGCTTTCCGTTGCAGAAGGCGCCTTGTCCGCGCATCGCCGTGAACATCTCGTCGAGGTAGGGGTTGTATATTGCGCCAAGTTCCGCCGCGCCGTCGACTACGAGCGCGACCGAGATGCTGCTTGCGCGGAAATCCTTTATGAAGTTCGTGGTGCCGTCGATCGGGTCGACGATGAAGAACTTCCCCTTCGGCGAGAACTCCTGCGTGGTGCCTTCCTCGCCCATGAAATGTGCGTCGGGCATTATCTTCAGAAGCCCGCTCTTCAGCCGGTCCTGCACCTTCTTGTCGTAGTCCGTGACGAAGTTGGCGTGCCCGGCCTTCGAGTCGACATGCAGGTTGCGCCGGTCGGCGTCCTTGACGAGCTGGCCGCATTCGCGGACAAGGTCGATTATTGCCTCTATGTCGTGTTTCATGCATTCCCCTCATACGTGCCAGTTATTGCCTACCGCAATAGGATACCATATATTGCGGTCGTTTGCATAGCTTGAGACCGCGGTGCCCGCCGCGCAAGCGGGGTTAGCTTTTCGTAGCGAGCCAAGCCGAGCGTAAGCGAGCCGATCGGGTTCCCGCCCGCCGCAAGAATGACAACATGCCGATCGTCCTGTGCGATGGCGAGATTTATGTGCTTTGTCGAGTGTGGTTAAAGTTGATATGTCATTTCGCCATTTGGGACTTCGCTTTTGCTATAATAACGCCGTACAACGTGAATCAACCTTAAGATGGAGGGGCTGGATGAGGTCAAAGTTAAGATTAATAGCATTGTGCATGGCGCATGCGGCAAGCGCCCTTGCGGCCATCAACAACGGCGTCGCCGTGACAGCTCTCCCGGCGCAGGACGGAGACGGCGCGTATGTGTTCGGTAATGCGAGTTATGTGTCCCAGAACTTCTGGGACAACAATCTCGCGGCGGGAATTGCCTTTCCAGTCTGGGACGAAATCAAAGTCCCGTCTGGCTCCACGGTGAAATTAGTCGGAGGCGTTGCGCTCTCATCCCTCCCCGAAGGATGCACCTTAGACTTTTCAGGCTGCACCCACCTTCTCGTCACGGACGCCGCCGTGTTCGGTTCCGGGTTCACGGTTCCTGCGGGCATGACTTATCTCTTTGCTCCATGCGTGGTGACCGTGGACGGAACGACCGCGTCGTTCGGAAGCCTGGCAAACAGTGGCGTTATTGACGCGCCGATTGAGCTCAACGGAACGAACAATGTTGGCGCCGCAAAGGGGAACGTCGTCTTCAACAATGCCATGACGGGTGCCGCCACCGGGTACATGCAGCTGTCGGGATTCAGCCGTACCGTCACGTTCAACGGGGCATTGGCCTACGACGGCACGATTCGTCTGCGAGATTCACAGCGCAACCAGCGTGTCTTCGTCAATTCTCCCGCTGCGGAAGCAAGGATTGGCACTCTTGAGGGAAAAGATTGGGGAAACGACAAGTCGAACGAGACGCACGGTGCCCCTCAGCAGTTGATCTACACTCCGGCTTCGCCCACGCCCTGCACGCTGGTCGTGGGCAACTTCAACCAAAACGAGCTGGGTGGGCTGCTTGAACCGGACGAATCTGGGCATTTCCACTACCGACGTTGGGGCGTGCTCCTCTCTACATGCTCAAACAATACTATATGCGTCTCTAACATCGTTAGACACGGAGCGGTTCACCTGGTGGCCTGTTCGAACGGTTCCTATACCTTTGGCAACGAGCCGGCCTTCGACCAGGGTTTTGGCAATTTTGAAATCGTCCATCTCGGGAAAAATGCCCAAGGCCACGCGGACCGCTCCCCAAAATTCTATCCATCACCGAATGTGAACCTTAAGTTCACAGGGCGTTTTACTGGGAATTACCGTAGCACCGCGCCATCCTTTGACTACACGGGGGAGTCGAACACCGTCAACCGTGGCACACTCGACATGTCTGGTGCCGAATCCTACGAGCATGAGCACCAGCCGATTCTCATCACTGGGTATAGCCCGTGGAATTTGCCGCGGTCAATCAAAGTCCATCCCAATCTCGCCGCGACCACGACCAATATCGTTACCGACACGCGCTGGGTGATGCCGCTCGACTTCGGCACCGCCGACCCGGATGAAATCGACTACGCGCGGTGCGAAACGGACGCGATCCTGTCCGTGCCTGCATCCGGCACGGTCGTGGTTTCCAACGCGACCACCGCCGCCGGTGCTTCGATCATCCCCGGACGCTATCCGGTCATCACGGGAAACGCGGTGGTCAACTCCGCCGATGCGACTGGAGCCGACGCATTTGCTGATTGGACTGTCGAGCGGGCCGGCAGGTGGGGCGGGTATATCGTCGAGCTTGACAAGACGGATGCCGGTTTGTGGATGGTCGTAAAGAAGTCTGGCTTGGCGATTTTTGTTCGCTGATATGATTTGCTGCAGTACGACAAAGATTCTCATTTGCGCGCTTGCGATGTGCTTGGCCTTTGGCGCTGCAGTCGGGCGGCCCGTTGCAGTTTTCGATTTCGAAAAGTGGAACGATTCGAGAGACTGCCCTGCCGGCGAAGACTGGCGATGGGGCTTTTCGCAGCAAGGGACGAACGGCTTCGCGGTCTGCGAACTTTCTCAGGCTGAGTTCCATGACGGACGCGCGAGCCTCCACCTAAAGGATGCAAACAAGGGCAACCTCAACCATACGATGTGGTATCAGTTCACCCGGGACGAGGCGAAGTCGATGGGAGGGAAGGTCGTGCGCGCCTCGGCCTGGATCAAGCAGGTGTCCGCGTCAGACCCCCGGTCGGTCGGCATTGCACTTTACGCCAATGGTTCCGACGGCAAGTCGGTCTATGTCCGCAACGGAGTCGGAACGAGAGCTGCATCCGATTGGGTTTGCGTGCATGCGGCGGTGAAAATGCCGGACGAGACGAAGTCCGCGCGGCTTGTATTCAACTGCGCGAACGGCTATGGAAACACTGGTGAAATATATGTCGATGATGTTGTTGTTTCCACCGACCGGGGTGACCATCCAGAGCCCACGCTGCTTCCGCCGTCCGCCGATGCTGGATGGAACTTTTCATTGCCGGAGCCGGAAGACACGCCAGAGGAGTTCGCCTACAGGAGCGGATGGCGCGAGCAGCCACCGGCGGATGAGGACGGGAGGGCGCGCCCGAAGATCGAGAACGGGACGTGGTATATCGGCGACCATCCCGAGTTCTACATGGGCGTATGGCTCTACAACTCGGACAGGCAATGGGGGCCGAATGCAAATCCGCTCGGAATAGACCATCCGGCGTACACGACTCCGCCCGGCGCGGAGCTGTTCCGGGAGATGGGTTTTAATTCGTCGCAGATATCGGCGGCCCATTCTCAGATCGGCGCCGTCGTGAGGGGTTTCCCCCTGCCCCGGGAGAGCAAGCCTTCGCGCAAGGACTGGAAGAGCGATGATGCGGACATTGCGCGTTTCTTCAAGCGGTTTGGCGACATGCCGATGGTGCTCGATTTTGCGTTCGGGTACGACAAAAGATATCCGAAAGAGGCGCAGTCGCTTCTGGACCAGCGCAAGTCTGGCAGCGTGTGGCATGCGTTCGTTCCTTTCTGCCCACATGTCCCCGAGGGGTGGCGGTACTACCGCGACTATTTCCTCGGAGGTGCACGCGCGGCGATGAGAAATGGGTGCAACGTGTTCCTCTACGAGCTTTTCAACGAGTCGTCGTGGAACGACATGTGTCGTTCGAACGTGCAGGAGTTTGCGCGTGCGATGAAAGCGCGCTACGGCTCAATCGCGGCGGCGAACGAAAAGTGGGGAACATGCTTCGATGCTTTTGATGACGTGGCATGCCAGGTTGACTTGAAGCAGTTTCCGGGCGTTTGGTACGACTGGTGCAGGTTTTCGTCAAAGTCCTATTGCGGACTGCTGCAGCGCGGCATTGAGACGATCAGGGCGGTTGACAGGCGCGGGAACGTCTATTTCACGGAACAGGAGTCCGGCACTCCGTCCGAGCACCGCGGCATAGACTACCGTGACGTTGCGGACACGCTTGACGCGCTTGCCGTCGAGGGCGGCTGGCGCTACGGTTTCGGCACAGACTACAGGGCGAAGAGCGAGATGGAGGCGGTAGTTGCGACGAAGGGCTCGCGGCATTTCTTCAACTGCGACTTCTATCAGGCGCTCGCGAAAGGGCGCAAGCCGGTAGTGAACAACGAACACTACTGCACGCGCTTCGAGAACGGCAAGCGCGTTCCATCGCGACGGACCGATTACATAACCTCGCTCTGGCTCGAAGTCATGCACGGCGTCTCCGGAAGCTTCTTTTACGTGTGGGACAAGCGCTACTGGGAGGCGAACACCCCTGAGAAGGCATACGCCAACGTCGTCAATCCCTCCTACAAGTCGTCGTCGCTTCTTAACCCCTACAACGTGAGGCCGGAGGACCTTTGCGCGTTCAGGATGTTCATGGACGAGCTCGCGCCCTTCAAGGACAAGGTTCTCCCTTTCCCGCGGACCAAGCCCGCGACCGTCGCAGTCTTCTACTCGAAGGCGACAAGCATACAGCGCGATTCGCTTCCGTCGCTTAAGGGAAGGCCCGGCGTCTCTGATTGGTACGCAGCGCTTCTTCACGCGAACTTTCCGTGCCGGGTGGTGTTCGACGAGGATGTGTCGAGCCTCGGTCCGGAAGTGCAGGCGCTTGTGTTCCCGGTTGCGGCATGCTGCGCGACGAACGTGATTGACGCAGCCCGGAGGTTCCAGGAGCGCGGCGGGCTTGTGCTCGCGGACGAAGAGTCCTTCCGATTCGACGAATACATGAAGCCGCTGCCGGAATATCCCGGCTTTGTCCGCGTGAACAATGCGGCTGCTGCCGTCGAGCGTCTTGTTGCGGCGAACGTCACGCGCTATTGCGTGCTGACCCCAGTTGATGGACGCGGCCCGATTTTAGCCGCCGACGTGCAGATTGTCGACAGAGGGGGATTCAAACTCGTCTGCTGCGCGGCCATGGGGGAGACGTCCGCGCGGCGGGCGCGACTTGGGCTTTGCGGCCTATTGCCCGGCATCCAGGGGTTCGTTCTGGAGGATCCGGTATCCAAGAGGGTGTATCAAAAGGACGGCAAGAAGGTATGGACGGACGCCGATCTTGAAGATGGCGTGGAAATAGAGCTTCCTCCGCAGGAGCGGGTCCTTCTCGTTCTCAGAAATCCGTGATGCGGCACCGTCATGCAGATTTGCACAGGAACACGAAAAGAGGAGGAGAAGGATGAACGGAGTTGAAATTGCACTTGCGGGGTATCTCGCGTTTGGACAGCTTATCCCGCAGGGACAGCAGGAGATCGTAAAGCACGCCGGGCTTCAGGTGCTGCACGCAGACGGCGCGGTGTCGCTGGACCTGACGGGGCTCGCCGAGGGCGCGAAGTACGACATCGCCGAGATCAACTGCACGGTTCCGCATGACGCCAAGCTTGACGGACGCCGCCTCGGCCTGGCATTGCACGGCCCCTACGATTCCGCCGTGTTTGAGATTTCGCAGGGCGATTGATCCACGTGAAGATAAAAGCCTTCGTGCCCCGGGCGGAGAAGTTGACATGTCATTTCATTGCGCCTGCGCGTCTTTTGGTACAATAGAGGCATGAAAAAGATTGTGATTTTGTTTTTCGCCGTTCTTGCACAGGCGGTGTATGTCTTTGGAGAGGGACTTGCGCGTGAACTGGAGCGGGAATGCGCAAAAGAGGGAATGTGCGTCCTTCCCGATGCGTCGCGCGCGCGGATCAAGGCTGCCTTTGAGAGGCGTATCGCGGAAATACGCGCGACGCCGAACATGGCCGTGCCCGTAGGTGCGGAGCGCCGGTATCTGTCGGAGTCCGGGAACGACGCGGCGGACGGCAAGTCGCCGGCCACCGCGTGGCGCACGACGGCGCGGCTCGAGAAGGAGAATCTTGCGCCGGGTTCGTTCGTTCTCTTCGAGCGCGGCGGCGTGTACCGCGGCGGATTCCGCGCGTCGAAGGGCGTCACTTACACGGCCTACGGGAAAGGCGCGAAGCCCCGCATCTATTCCTCGCCGGAAAACGGTGCGGATCCCGCGAAGTGGGAGCGCACAGATGCCCCGAATGTATGGCGCTACAAGATCGGCAAAAATGACGTGGGGACGATTGTCTTCGACGGCGGCGCGGCACACGCGATCAAGATAATCCCGGTGTACAACGACGACGGAACGTACACGCAGCAGTACGGCGGGCGTCCGTTCAACAACGGTTACAAGGATCTCGCCTGCGACCTGCACTTCTGGCACGACTACTCCGGCAAGACAGACTTCAAGCCGTTCGCGAAAGGCACGGGATATCTGTATCTTTACTCCGCGAAGAATCCGGGCGAGCGATTCAAGTCGATCGAGTTCAACGTGAAGAAGCACGGCGTCGCGGTAGGCGGCGCTAACGACGTGCATATCGACAACCTCTGCATCATGTACGTCGGTTCCCACGGAGTTGGCGCGGGCACGGTAAAGGGGCTGCGCGTCACCAACTGCGAGTTCGGCTGGATTGGTGGCTCGATACAGTCCGAGCGGCTGTTCGGGCGGAAGTGGGCCGTGCGCTACGGCAACGCTGTTGAAATATGGGGAGGGTGCGACGGATTTACAGTGGACAACTGCTACGTGCACGACGTGTATGACGCGGGGCTTACGCAGCAGATCAACGTCGAGAAGCCGGACGAAGCTCGCGACCAGCGCCATGTGCGCTACTCGCGCAACGTGATCGAGAACTGCAATTACTCGATCGAATACTTCCTCTCGATGAAGAAGGGGGCGGTTGCATCGAATCCGAGCCGCATGGAGGATTTCGTCATCGAGGGCAATATCATGCGGAATGCAGGAAGAGGTTTCTGTCAGCAACGTCCCGACCGCGGCCAGTCGGCGCACATAAAGAGCTGGCGCAACGGCGCCAACCGTGCGACTGGATATGTCATCCGCGACAACGTCTTCGCGTTCGGCGACGAGATGCTCGTCGAGATTTCCTCTGGGCTCGCGAATCCTGACGGCTCCGACTCGATGCCTGAGATGAAAGGCAACGTGTTCATCGGTCGCGAAGGGCAGCGCTTCGGCGTCCTCAACCAAGGCAAGCCCGTCGAGCTGAAGTACGACCGCAAGTTCGCCTCCGCCCTCGGTGCACGGTATTCCGGCAACGTATTTGCTTTGGCCGCGGCTGTGGCAGCGAATGTGCCTGCGAAGGTAAAGACTGTTCAGATCGCCGACGGCGAGAACTGGTGGGGTGCGGCGAACTTCTTCGGAACGAACATGCCGTTCACGGCGAAGACCGACCTCAAGATAGACCTCCGCCGCCGCAACTACTCAAACCAGTGCGCGTCGCTGCTCATGTCTGACAAGGGGCGCGTCGTGTGGTCTGACGCACAGTCTGAGATCGTGTTCAAAGACGGCCAGATTTCGATAGACGCCGATTCGCCCGTGTTCGTCGAGACCGCTGCCGAGCCGACGCTAAGGGGCGCGTACCGCCATGCGATGCGCAAGTGGTTCCCGCCGAGCGGAAAGTCGCCTGATGCCCGATTTTTCACTGCGCCGCAGCTAAACACATGGATCGAGCTCACCTACCATCAGAACCAGAAGGACATCCTTGCATACGCGAAGTCGATGATAGCGCACGGCGTGCCGCCGGGTGTGTTGATGATCGACGACACGTGGCAGGCCGGGTATGGCGACTGGCGCTTCGAGCCGTCGCGCTTCCCCGACCCGAAGGCGATGATGGACGAACTCCACGGCATGGGCTACAAGGTGATGCTGTGGATGTGCCCATACGTCGGCATGGACCTTCCGGCGTTCCGCCGCATCGCCTGGGGGCGCAACCCTGACGACGTGCGCGGCTATCCTGCGAAGGGTGGCTTCCTCATCGACGTCGGCGATGCCGTGCCAGGCGAAGGGGAGTATAGATTCAGGGAAAAGCCCAAGGCGTGCGGCTGGTGGAACGGATATTCCGCGTTCCTCGACTTCTCGCATCCGAACGCGAACGCGTGGTTCACGGAGACGCTTGATGGACTTGTGAAGGACTTTGGCGTGGACGGCTTCAAGTTCGACGGCGCGGACTTGGGCGCGTACAATCTCTCCGACAGAAGGGCGAAGGATCCGAAGGCGACAAGCGGGTCGCTCAACAACGGCTACTGCGCCTACGCGCTAAAGTATCCGTTCTGCGAAATCCGCAACACATGGCGAATGCAGCAGATTCCCGTCGTAGTGCGCCTCCATGACAAGATGCACGAGTGGCCCGCGCTGAACCGTATCGTCGCCGACATGATCGCGGCCGGGCTCATCGGCCAGCCGTTCATCTGCCCCGACATGGTAGGAGGCGGCGACTGGGTCGCGTTCATCCCCGGCTCGCCGTTCGAGCAGGAGCTATTCATTCGCTCTGCGCAGATACACGCGCTCTGCCCGATGATGCAGATATCCGCCTCGCCGTGGCGCGTCCTCGATGAACGACATCAGGCAATCTTCCGCGACATCCTTGCGCTCCGTCAGAAGTTTGCGCCGATGATTGCCGCGCTCGCGAAAAAAGCCGGAGAGGACGGTGAGCCGATTCTGAGAAGCCTCGAGTACGCGTATCCCGGTCGCGGATATGCTGAAGTCCTCGACGAGTTCATGATGGGAGGCGACCTTCTCGTCGCGCCGGTGATGGAGAAGGGCGCGGTGACGCGCAAGGTCGTCCTGCCTCCCGGGAAATGGCTTGCGGACGACGGAAAGATGTACATCGGCCCGGCGCGCATCACTGTCGACGCGCCTCTCGGCCGCCTACCTCATTTTGCCTTCGTGCCTTAGAGGAAGGTGTGCTTTACGAGCCGCATGGCGCGCTTGACGGCAGGCTGGGCGTGGACTTGTCCACCACGGCGCAGATGCAGCAGTCGCTCCAGACGTTCTCGGCCGTCTCGATCATGTCGATGATCGTGTAGATCGGGAGAATGACGCCGAGGATCATGAGGTTCCCGCCGACGCCCGCCATGAGCGAGAGCGTGAGGAAGTAGCACCCCATCGGAACGCCGGCGTTGCCGATCGCGCAGAGCGTCGCAATGACGCACCACGTGAGCATCACGGGGAGCGTGAGGACGATGCCGCACTCCGGCGAGTTGCGGATGACGAAGAGCGAGGTGACGAGGATGAACGCCGCGCATCCGTTCATGTTGATCGTGCAGCAGAGCGGAAGGATGAAGCGCGCGATCCACGGCTTCGCCTTCATGTTCTTTTCCGCTGTCGCGACGGTGACCGGGAGGGTCGCGGCGGACGACTTCGTGAAGAGCGCCATCAGGAGCGCAGGAGTCATCTGGCGCATCACCTTGTACCCGTTGACTCCGCGGAGGTAGCAGAAGAGCGGGAGGACGACGAAGAACTGGATGAAGTTCCCTCCGATGACGACGAGGACGTACTTGCCGATCGAGCCGACGACGACGCCGGCGGACATCTGCGCGGCGAGCTGTGCGGCGAACGCGACGATGCCTGCCGGGAGCGCCCAGATGAGGCCCTTGATGAGCCCGAAGAAGACCTCCTGCAGCCCCGACAGGGCCCTGTGCAGCGTCTTGACGTTCTCGCTCTTCTTCCCGAGTACGGCGATGGCTACGCCGATTCCCGCGGAGATGAGCACGATTGCGAGGACGTTCCCGCTGAGGAAGGGGTTGACGAGGTTGTTCGGAATCGCGTTGAGGATGTGCCCGTACACCGTCTCGGGCGCGCGGGAGATCTGCGCCATCGCGTCCGCATTGTCCGCGACCGCCTTGACAACCCCCTGGTCGATCGTGCCTGGATCGATGACGATGAAGAGGCCGAGTCCGACAAGTGCGGCGACGAACGAGGTGAAGACGGTGCAGGCGAACGTCTTCGCGAAGACCTTGCCCATGGCGTTGCCTTCGCCGAGTGACGCCATCGCGGTGAGGATCGCGAGCGCCACCGTCGGAACGGCCACGAACTGGAACGCCCGCGTGTAGGCGGACGCGACGAAGTCCATGAAGTCGTTGAGCGGCGCGATGCCGAGAGCCCCAAGTGCCGCGCCTACGACGAGCGCAACCGTCCAGATGATCGCCTGACTGAATTTCATTGATGATTCCCTTCGCTTTGGTTTCCGCATAGTATACCAAATTTCCGCGATCCGAAGCGTCTTCCCATTGGTGTGCCTCGCGCTGCTGCCGCCTGTGCGCGGAGGCGGATTTTTGGTATAATGCGGCCACTATGTTCATCAATCTTGACAGACCGCTCGTCGTGTTCGACCTCGAGACGACGGGGCTCTTCCCGAAGCGCGACCGCATAATCGAGCTCGGCGCGATAAAGGTGATGCCCGACGGCACCGAGGAGGAGCGCTGCTGGCTGCTCAATCCCGGCATCCCCATTCCGCCCGAGTCGACGGCCGTCCACGGCATAGCCGACGAGGACGTGAAGGACTGCCCGACGTTCGCCGACAGCGCCGACGAGATATTCGCGTTCTTCGAAGGGTGCGACCTCTCCGGCTTCAACTCCGACCGCTACGACATCCCGTGCCTCGAGGAGGAGTTCGCCCGCGTCGGCAAAAACTTCGGCGTCTCGTCGCGCCGCTGCATCGACGTCCAGCGCATCTACCACAAAATGGAACCGCGCGACCTCACCGCCGCCGTCAGGTTCTACCTCGGCCGCGACCACACTGGCGCCCACGGCGCGGAGGCGGATACGCGCGCGACGCTCGAGGTCTTCAAGGCGCAGATGGCGAAGTACCCCGGCCTCCCGCAGTCTTCCGCTGAAATGGCCGAGCTCCTCTCGCCGCGCGACCCGAACGTGATCGGCCGCAACCGCGAGCTTCTCTGGCGCGACGGCGAGCTCTACGTCAACTTCGGCAAGAAGAAGGGCGAGAAGCTGCGCGAACTCCTCTTCCGCGAGCAGAACTTCCTCAGGTGGATCCTGAAGGGCGACTTCGACACCGAAGTGAAGGCCGTTGTCCGCGACCTGCTCGATAACGGGCGGCTTCCGGCCGCTCCCGCCGCAAAATGACGGAAGGGGCGTTCTTCCAGGACATCGCGCTCGTCATGGCCGTGGCCGGCCTCGTGGCGGCGCTCTTCTCGCGCATGAGGTGGCCGAAGGTCATCGGCTACATCGGCGCGGGAGTCTTGCTCAACAAATACACATGGGGCGGGAGCCTTCTTGTCGATTCGCAGTCGATCAACACGATTGCGCAGCTCGGCGTCGTGTTCCTCATGTTCTCGATGGGGCTTTCGTTCTCCGCGAAGGACATGAAACGGCTGCGCGGCGTCGCCGTTCCATCGGCGCTGATCGACACCATCGTGATGATCTGGCTCGGGTACACGGTCGGTACGCGCGTCTTCGGCTGGTCGCTCGTCCAGTCCGTGTTCCTCGGCGTCGCGATGTGCGATTCCGCGACGACGCTCCTCGCCAAGGTCATCGACGAGGCGGGCTGGGGTTCGCGTCCGTTTGCGAAATACGTCCTCGGCACGTCGCTATGCGAGGACATAGTCTGCGTCGGCGCGATTGCCGTGGCGACAGGGCTCGCGAACGGCGGGGGGATGTCGGCCGGCGCGTTCGCCGTGTCGCTTGGCTGGCTCGCCGTCTTCTTCCTCGCGGTGGTCGTGATAGGGCTCGTCCACGTGCCGCGGCTCCTCGTGTCGGTATCCTCGCGGAAGGACAACGAGGCGCTTGCCCTGACGATCCTCGGCGTCTGCTTCTTCGTCTCGTTCCTCGCCTACCGATTCAACTTCTCGCTTGCTCTCGGCGCGTTTCTCGTCGGCGTCATAGGCGCGTCCAGCGACGTGCGCGAGCGGCTGGCGGAGCTCGTCGATCCGCTCAAGTCGATGTTCTCCGCTATGTTCTTCGTGTCAATCGGCCTTCTTGTCGACCCCGCCGCGCTCTGGGCGCACGGCGGCGCGATACTCGTCGTCTCCCTCGTCGTCGTCGCGGGCAAGCTCTTCAACAACACGTTCGCCTCGCTCCTCTCGGGCGTCGACGTCAAGACCGCCGTCCAGAACGGGTTCTCGCTCGCGCAGATCGGCGAGTTCGCGTTCATGGTGGCGATCCTCTACGCGCAGCTCGTCGGCGACCCGTCGAACCCGATGTTCTCGATAGCCGTCGGCGCGTCGCTGCTGACGACGCTCCTGAACCCGCTGATGATCCGCGCGTCAGACCGCGTCGGCGACTTCGCGGAGCGTGCCCTGCCTGGGCGAGTCAGGTCCGTCCTCGAGGCCTATCGCGCGTGGCTCGCCAAGATCGGCGCTGCCGAGGGGTCGCCCGCGTTCCGCAAACTGAAGACCGAGGTGTTTCGCATTGGCGTGTATGCAGTCCTGATGATTGCCGTCGCGACGATGTGCACCATGCTGACGCACGTCAACTACAGCGGGGTCTCGCCGTTTTTCGCGTCGCACGCCAAGGTTTTCTTCTTCGTGCTTGCGCACCTTCTCTGCCTGCCGCTTTTGCCGCTTGGCGTCGCGGCTTCGCGCGGCCTCGCCGACGCCGTCTGCGTGATGCTCTGCGGCGAGGGAACGTCGCGTTGGCAGGTCTCCGTCCAGCAGGTGGTCCGCGCCGTGGTCTCCTTTGCGGTGCTCGCTTTCCTGTTCGTCGAGTGGGCGATGGTGTCCGTCTCCATCGCGCCGAGGGGCCCGACGCTCTGGGTCGGCATAGGGGTCGTTGTCCTCGTCGGAATCATCGGCTGGCGCCGATTCGTCAAGGCGGGCTCCCGCGCGACGAAGCGCTTCCACGACGCGCTTACCGCCGATGAGCGGCGCGAGAGCCTTGCGCGGACGATGGCGCTTGCGGTGCCCGAGGGCGTGGAGATACCGCTTCCCGCGACTTCGCCGGCGATCGGCGGAACCGTGGTGACTCTCAACATCCGCGCGAAGACCGGCGCGTCGGTGGTCTCCGTCGTGCGAGGGGGCGTTGTCGCCCGAAACGTGGGCCCCGAGTGGGAGTTCCGCGGCGGCGACACCATCGTCGCGCTCGGCAACCACGCGCAGATCGCCGCGCTGAAGGACCTTCTGGGGGTGACGTCGTGAAAAGGATACTGCTTCTCGTCTCCGCCGCCGTGTGCGCGCTGCTCGCGGTCGTCGCGCAGGTCGCGCTCCGCGGCGCGCGTCCCGCGTCTGCGCCGGCGATGACCGAAGGCGCGCTCGCCGCTTTCGGCGGGATCCGCTCCATCATTGCGGAAGTCGTGTGGTTCCGCGCCGACCGGCTGCAGGACGAGGGTCGGTACGTCGAGCTCGCGCAGCTCGCCTCGACGCTCTCGTATCTCGAGCCGCACACGCCCGAGGTGTGGAGCTACGCGGCCTGGAACCTCGCCTACAACATCTCCATAATGATGCCGACGTACGAGGACCGCTGGCGCTGGGTCTACGCCGCGATCTGCCTCATCAGGGACAAGGGGCTCGTGCTCAATCCGACGGAGAGCGAGCTCTACCGCGAGCTCGCCTGGCTCTTCGAGCTGAAGCTCGGCACGACTCTCGACATGGCCTCCCCGGTCTACCGCGAGAAGTGGCGCGAGGCGGTCGAGGACGTCGCGCGGCGCAACGCCTGGGAAGAGCTGAGGATGGACAGGAGGGTGATGGACGAGGTGTCGAAGGCGTACGGCATGGCGGATGTCGCCGATCCCCTGTACTCCGCCGTATACTGGGCGCACATCGGCCGTGTCGTCGCGAGAAGCAAGGATGATGTCGCGTTCCTGAACGAAATCATCCGGCAGTCCCGCGCAATCTATCGCCGTTCGCACAGAGGCGAACTTGACAGAAGCGAACATTGAATATTTATGCTATAATACAGTCATGATTATGTTGGCTATCGCAATCGCCGTCGCGTTTGGCGGCTTCTCCGCGGCGTACTGGGCCGCGGATCTCGGCATCGGATGGAGCGTCTTCCTCGGCCTCGTTTCGTTCGGCGTGTTCCAGGGCGTCTTCGGCTTTTTCCTCCAGAGGAGGGTGAAGGGCGACATGGCGAAGGTGCAGGGCATCCTCGAGGCGGGGCAGAAGCGGCTCCAGCAGAAGATGCAGCGCTGGCAGATGCGCCCGCCGGGCTCAATACAGGCCGCCCAGAAGGAGATCGCCGACGACACGCGCGTTTTCGTCAAGGAGGCGCTCGCCGAGACCGAGAACCTCCGCAGGTACCGCCTGTGGGTGCCGATGATCGAGCGCCAGATGGCGACCGCGCAGCTCCAGCTCAACTGGATGATCAAGGACTTCAAGCGCGTCGACGAGCTGATGCCGAAGGCGATGTTCCTTGACCCGACTACTGTCGCGATGAAGCTCGCGCGCCAGCAGATGCTCGGCGCGGACATCGCGGAGATGGAGAAGGTCTACCGCAAGGGCGTGAGGCGGCTCAGGTACAACCAGAACGTCCTCCTCGCCGCGACGTGGAGCTGGATTCTCGTCAACCGCGGCAAGGTGGACGAGGCGTTCAAGGCGCTCACCGAGGCGCTGAAGAGCTCCGACGACGCGACATTGAAGCGCAACCACGAGTGCCTCATGAACAACAAGGTCGCCCACTTCAGCAATTCCGGAATCGGAGACCAGTGGTACTCCCTCTTTCTCGAAGAACCAAAGATAAAGGCGCAGCGTCCGCGCTCCGTCTACCGCTGAAAATGGTGAAGAAGGCGATTGTTCTTGCGGCAGGTTTCGGAACGCGGCTCAGGCCCTTCACCTGCGCGACACCGAAGCCGCTTCTCCCCGTATGGGGCGAGCCGATGCTCGCGCGGATGGTGTCGCGGCTGCGCGCCCTCGGCGTGGACGACATCGTCGTCAACTGCCACCATCTCCACGAGCAGGTCGAGGCGTGGTGCGCGGCGAACGGCTGCCGCGCGGCGTACGAGCCGGAGATACTCGGGACGGGCGGGGTCCTGAACCCCCTGCGCGAGTGGATCGCCGGCGAACCGTTCTATCTCGTGAACGGCGATATCGTGGTAGAGGGCTTCGATGGCTTCCGCGAGTCGCTTTCCCCGGGTATGATTGGCCTCTGCCTTGCGGCGGAGTCAGGCCCCCGCACGATCGAGGTCGAGCCCGAAAGCGGTTTCGTCACGAACTGGAAGAGCGACGACGCGGGTTTCCCCGGGACGTTCACCTACTGCGGGTTTGCGCTTCTTTCGCCCGACATACTGAAGTACGTCGAGCCCGGCGGGTTCTCGTCCATCGTGTCGGCCTACGAGAAGGCGATGATGGACGGGAGGTTCGTCCGCGCTGTTGCGCCGAAGGGCCTTCTCTGGACCGACGCCGGCACGATCGCGAGCTACATTGACCTGAACAGGGACGGCGAGGAGAACGCCTTCGCCGACATTCCGCAGGTAAAGGCCGCGCTTGAGGCGGCGAAGATCGGCGGACCCGTCGAGTTTATCGGCGCGAGGGGCAGCGAGCGCGTGTTCTTCAGGGGCGGCGACTCGGTGATCGTCCTGTACGACGACGCCACGCGCGTCGAGAACGGGCTTTACGCGGCGCACGCGCGGTTCCTCGGGGAGAAGGGCATTCCCGTTCCGGGGGTGCTCGCGGATCTTCCCGAGATCAAGACGCTTGTCATGGAGAACGCCGGCGTCGAGCGAAAGGTGGCGCTTGCCGACGCCGTCAGGGTCATTGAGGCGCTTGCCGACTTCAACGCCGTGGACGCGTCCGGGCTCGAGCTGACGGCGCCGTTCGACGCGGCGACGTGGAAGTGGGAACGCGACCTCTTCGCGAAGCACTGCCTCGGCTCGCGCTTCCGGCGCGAGATGGCCAAAGACGTGGAGCGCGAGCTGGAGAGGGTGGCCGAGGCCCTTGAGAAGGAGCCAAAGGCGCTCGTGCACCGCGATTTCCAGTCTACGAACATCCTGTGGAAGAACGGGAAGCCCAGGTTCATAGATTTCCAGGGCATGCGGTTCGGGCCCGCCGTCTACGACCTTGCGTCGTACATCTACGATCCCTACGTGAAGCCCCTCACCGAGCGCGAGCGTCTTGCGCTCGTCAAGGCGTACGAGAACCGTTCGGGGCGCACTGGTCTCGCTGCGGTCGTCCGTCTCGCCGCCGTCGAGCGGCTCGTCCAGTGCCTCGGCGCGTACGGGCGGCTCGCGTCCGTCGGCCAGCCGCAGTTCGGGAAGTGGGTGCTTCCCGCGCTCCAGAATCTTCTCGCCGCCGCCGACGAGGCGGGGCTTGACGCCGTCGGCGCTCTTGCCGAGGACCTTATCGCCGAGGAGACGCGGCGAAGCCATGCGCACAAGGGCTGCTCGTGCGGACACGGGCACGAAGGGGAATGAACGCGATCCGCCAGTTCCTGCGCCGCGTCTGCCAGACGGGCGTACGCCGACCCGGCTGCGTGAGAACCGTGGCCATGGGGCACGAGCGCGCGTTTCAGGCGTGGGACATCGGCGACGACACTTTCATCTTCGAGAAGGGCATATCCACCCATCTCGGCGAGAGGCCGAGCGTCCTTGTCGCGGAGAAGCGCGACCTAAGGCACGGCAAGGCGGGCCGAGTGTTCACGATGACGACGGGCAACCACTCCGTCGCGGCGTTCCCGCTCCTTGACGGTCGCTTCTGGAGGATATCGCGCCTTCCGTCCGCGCGGCGTGGCGATGTGCTCATGCATTCCATCCTCTGCGCCAACGTCGTGAACGGCACGATAGAGATATCGCAGCGAGACGTTCCGTCGCCGAAGCTGTACGCGGCGGACGGGTGGCTTATGGGCTCCGTCGGCTTTGCGATGAACGACATCGTGATGGGGGACAGGAACGAGACGACGCTCGCGCACTACCGCGGGCTCGGGCAGGAGTGGCGCGTGAAGCCGCTCGCCTGGACCGCGGCCGAGATGAAGGTCGCGCTCGCCGGGGCGAGGAAGCGCATCGCGACGAAGCTCAACTACTACCATTCCGCGCGGGGCGTCCACTTCCTCTCGTTCTCCGAACTGCGCCGCTTCGCGTCGCTTGCGCAGAGCGACCCGGGCGAATTTGTGCGCGGCATAAAGGAGCTCGTGTCGGTGTACGAGGGGCAGCCCTGCTCCTTCTGCCGCATGCCCAAGTACCGTGGCCACCACGAGATCGAGCTTTTCGGGCTGAGGCGCGGCGTCGCCCTCGAGAAGCTGATACCCGAGCTCGAACGCCTCATGGAGTCGGTCGCGCTCGGCAGGCTCGGGCAGCTCGGCGTCATACAGAAGACGCAGGAGGTCCTTTCGCTATACGAGTCGCTGCTGACGCGCCCCGAGTTCGCCGACGAGACGTCCGGCGCGTTCGTCGAGACGATGTACATGTACATCACGGGCGAGATCTACGCCGTCGCCGGCGAGGGCTCGACTCCCGCGTTCGACGACCGCCGCACGGCGCTTCCGGGCGCGACTTATGTCGGCGGCCGTGCCGTAATGCACCCTGGCGCGGACGAGCGCAGCGAAGTGCTTCTCTCCAACCTGCGCGGGCTCATGTCGAAGGACGAAATCGTCGTCTATGCGAACGTCTACGAAATCCGCCAGGCCGAGAACGTGCCGATCGGGAAGGGCAAGACGCGCGAAATCGTTTACAAGACGAACCGCAGCCCGCTTGAGAAGAGCTTGATCGAGAAGCGCCTTTCGAGCGCGCGCCGCGGCTATGGCAGCTACATGCTCGCACGCATCGGCGCCCTGAGGGCGCTCGGCCTCACCTTGAGCGCGAACTACATGCTGCTTAGGCGTCGGCCCCACAAGGGCCGCAGGCCGCTTGACTTCTACATCCGCGAGCGCTGCGAGGGCGAGCCGATGGACTCGATTCCCGCGAACTACTTCTGCAACGCCGACGACGCCTCGGTTGAGGAAAAGGACGTCGTCCTCGGACTCGCGACCCTTATGGGCGACGCGGCCGCGCAGAACATGGCGATGAAGAAGTACGACCCGAAGACCGAGTCCCCGCTATACGGCGTCGGCAAGGAGATCTACGAGTTCGAGTACGACATCATACGCCAGCGTGTCGTCCCGAAGAAGGTCGCGACGTGCTCGGTGCGCGGCAGCTTCGGCTGGCCAAACCTCTCGTTTTCCGACGAGAACCTGCTCGCGCTCGCGAACTTCTACCTCGGCAACTTCGCGCACGCGCTGAAGATCTACCAGAAGCGCCACGCCGTGACGATGGCCGAGGTCGCCGAGAGGTTCATGGACGGTTTCGAGTACAGGACGCACGCCCTCGCGTGGCAGCTTTCGGTGATGCGCGAGGAGTTCGAGGGGTTCCGGCCGTCGCTGCCGCCGGTATACGATTTCGACAGGAAGTGGGCGTTCGTAATGTGGACGCTCGAGCGTCAGGAGAGGCGTATGCCGGTCCTGAGGCGCATTTTCATGGAAAAGGTCGCCATCGTCGAGGGGCAGTCGGCCCAGAGCGGCGAGGGCGCGTCCGCCACGTGACCCGCATAGAGAGATTCGGCTGGAGGGGAGCGGTCGAGCCCGGGATCGGGCGCGTCGTGAGCGCGCACGGAGACTACTACCACCTCGTCTGCAACGAGGCGGAGGGCGAGATACTCGCGCGGAAGAAGAAATCGGCCTTTGGCCGCATGAAGACGGCCGCGCCCGACGACATGAAGGGCGCGAAGAAGTCCGAGCTGCAGGCGTCCGAGCCGCTCAAGCCGATCACGGGCGACTTCGTGAGGTTCCGCCACAACGCGCAGGGCGACTCGATGATACTCGAGGTGATGCCGCGCTTCTCGCACTTCGAGCGGCGCGACCCCGCCGCGCGCCGCACCTCGCAGACGCTCGCCGTCAACTTCGACACGCTCTTCATAATGATGTCGCTGAACGAGAACTTCTCGACGGCGAGGATCGACCGGTATCTCGCGCTCGCCGAGGACATCGGCGGCGGAGAGGCGGTCGTGGCGCTCACGAAGATGGATCTCCGCGAGGACGGCGACGAGAAGTTCATAGACGAACTCGTCGAGACGATTGCGGGACGTGCGCCGCTTCTCATGATATCGGCGCTGACGGGCGAGGGGATGGACGTCGTCAGGGAATACGCGAAGCCGGGCGCGACGCTCGCCTTCATTGGCTCGTCTGGGGTAGGGAAGTCAACGCTTCTCAACGCTCTCGCCGGAGAGGAATGGGCTGCGACGCAGGAGATACAGGAGTGGTCGGGGAAAGGCCGCCACACGACGACGAGCCGCGAGCTCGTCATGCTGCCGTCGGGGGCGATGGTGATCGACACGCCCGGCGTCCGCGAGATAGGCATGGTCGGCGAGGTCGACCCAGTCATGGCAAAGGGCTCGTCGACGCATCGCTGGAGAAAGGGACAATGAAGACAAGACAGTTCTGGTATCCGCTGCCCGAGCGGCTGATCGCGCAGCACCCCGCCGAGAAGCGCGGCACCGAGAAGATGATGGTGTTGCACCGCGCGACGGGCGTCGTCGAGCACCGCCACATCGCCGACATCGTCGAGTACATCACGGCGAACGACCTGCTCGTCGTGAACGACACGAAGGTGTTCCCCGCACGGCTCATCGGCGAGTGGCCCGACACGCACGGCGCAATCGAGCTCCTTATGGTAAACGCAGCGCCCATGGACGCCGACGACGAGCGGCCGAGCATGACTGCTGGAACCGATTCGCTGCGCTGGAACTGCATAATCGGCTCGGGGCGGAAGTGCCGCGAGGGACAGGTCGCCTCGTTCGGGCCAAAGGGCGAGCTCAAGGCGACGCTCGTGAAGCCGCTTTCCGGCATCGGCATGTGGCAGGTCGAGTTTTCGTGCGACCGTCCGCTGATGGACCTTCTCGACGAGTTCGGCCGCACGCCGGTCCCGCCGTATGTAAAGCGCGAGGGGACCGCCGAGGAGGAGAGGGAGGACCGCGAACGGTACCAGACGATATACGCGCGCGAGGTCGGTTCTGTCGCCGCGCCGACGGCGGGGCTTCATTTCACGCCCGAGATTTTCGCCGCGCTCGACGCGAAGGGCGTGAAGCGCGTCGCGGTCACGCTCCATGTGGGCCCTGGGACCTTCCGTCCGGTAAAAGCCGAGAACATCGAAGACCACCACATGGACTTCGAGGCGTTCACCGTCCCGCCCGAGACGGCCGAGGCGATCAACGAGTGCAAGGCGCGCGGCGGCCGCGTCTTCTGCGTCGGCTCGACGACGGTGAGGACGCTCGAGACCGTCGCCGCCGCGGTAGACGGCAGGAACGGCCGCGTCGTCGAGGCGGGGTCTGGCGCGAGCGACATATTCATCTACCCTCCCTACCGCTTCCGCGTGTGCGACTGCATGCTGACGAACTTCCACCTCCCTCAGTCGACTCTCCTCATGATGATTTCGGCGCTCGCAGGCCGCGAGCGGGTTCTCTGTTCCTATGCCCTCGCCGTGAGAAACAACTACATGTTCTTTTCATACGGCGATTGCATGCTCATCGTCTGATTTGATATAATACCACTCAATATGCCGCTATTCGTGCCAAAAGACCGCAAGTCGCTTTTCCGCCAGTTCCTGGCGGGAATGTACGACGCCGTCGTGATAACCGATCCGAACGGGCATATCATCGAGATCAACCCCAGGGCCGAGGAGCACTTCGGCTATTCCCAGGACGAAGTCATCGACCGTCCGATCTCCTTCTTCATCCCCGGCCTCGCGCCGGAGATAGTCCAGCGCATACGCCGCGGGCTCGAAGGCGACCGCCACATGATGATCGACGCGAACGGCCTCAACAAGGACGGCTCGAAGTTCTCCTGCGAGGTGACGGTCTCGATAATCGACTTGATGGATCCGGGCGATCTCGTCTTCACCGTCCGCAACACAGAGCGCCGCCGCCGCATAAACAACATGCTCCGCGCCAAGGCCAACGCCTTCCAGGTCGCACAGTGCGCGCTTTTCGCGTGCGACGCAGAGGGCAACATCTGCGAGTGCAACACAGCGTTCTGCGAGATGTTCGACCTTGAGGGGGAGGACGATGCCCGCACGCGCACGTTCGCGGAGCTCATGGCCGACGATCCTCTCCCCGAGAACTTCAAGAAGGCGCTCGCAGGCGAGACGACGGTGACCGGCATCGTGGCGGAGGGAGAAGAAGACCAGGAGGAGGTCGAGGTCGTCCTTGCGCCCAACATGCTCGGAAACAAGTGCCACGGCGTCGTCGGAAGCGTCACGAAGGTCTGACGCTATGCGCCGACCCTTCCAGCATTCCGCGGGTGTCGTAACCCTCTCCGTAAACAAGCCGGACCCAAAGGTCCTACAGGATTTTCTCGTCCTCAAGTTCGCGCTTTCCCGCCGCGCGGCGAAGGCGGCGATAGACGGGCGCAGCGTCTGGGTCAACCGCAAGTGCGTGTGGATCGCGCGCTACGCGCTCAAGACCGGCGACCTGGTCGAGGTTCCGTCGGTCGTCGTGAAGGGCGCCCAGAGGCAGTCGGCCCAGAGCTCGCGCGAAGGCGCGACGCCAGGTGCGCCTCCCGCGAAGCGGCACGTCAGGGTCCTTTGGCAGGACGACAACTACCTCGTGTGCGACAAGCCGGCAGGGCTCGTTTCGTGCGACGACCCGAAGAGCGTCGAGGCGATCCTGCGCGAGCAGGAGAAGGTTCCGACTCTGGAGGCGGTCCACCGTCTCGACCGCGACACGACGGGGTGCCTCATGTTCGCGAAGAACCACGCCGCGCTCGAGGCGGCGATAGAGGAGTTCAAGACGCACGCCGTGTCGAAGGTCTACCACGCGATAGTCGTCGGCGAGTTCAAGTTCGCGCATCGGCTCATAGACACGCCGCTTGACGGGCAGAACGCCGTCTCGCGCGTGACGCGCGAGGCGAAGTCTGCCGACGCGAGCTTCCTGAGGGTGCGCATAGACACCGGCCGCACGAACCAGATACGCCGCCACCTCGCGTCGCTACGCTTCCCGATAGTGGGCGACAGGGTGTTCGGGCTGAAGAACGCGCGAGACCCGCGGCTCATGCGCGTTCCGCGGCAGATGCTCCACGCGTCCACGCTTGCGCTGCCGCATCCGCTGTCGCGCGGTGGGGAGATATCGGTCCACTCGCCGCTTCCGGCCGACTTCAGGGCGGCGCTGAAACTTTTCGGAATGGGGAAGTAGCAATGTCACAGGAATGGAACATCAAGTCCCGCGGCCATGTATGCAGCTTGTGCCAGAAGCCGCTCGTCGACCGTGCGCCGGTCGTGAGCGCGCTTAGGGAGACACCCGAGGGGTACGAGCGCTTCGACTGCCATCCGGAGTGCTGGAAGACAGCCGAGCGCGACTGGGAGCCGTTTTCGCAGTGGGACGGCGTGTACTTCGCGCCCGTGAAGGAGGAGAAGAAGGAGCCGCTAAAGAAGGAGGACGCGGGTGAACTCCTCAGGCAGCTTGTCACGCTCGACGACCCCGCGATGAAGAACGTCGTCTACGTCCTCGCCGTGATGCTCGAGCGGTCGAAGATACTCGTCGAGCGCGACACGAAGGAGCTTGAGGACGGGACGATACGCCGCGTGTACGAGGACCGTAAGCAGGGCGACACGTTCGTCATTCTCGATCCGCGTCTCCGGCTCGAGAACCTCGCCGAAGTGCAGTCCCAGGTCGTCGCGCTCCTTTCGGGCACGAAGACCCTCGGCGAAGTCGCCAAGGAGGAGGATTGCGCCGCCGAGCCGCAGCAGTAGGCGCCGCGCCATGAAACTGCCGTCGCCGAGACAGAGGGAGGCGCTTCTCCTCGTTGCAGACGGGAAGTTCTATCCCGACCTCGTGAAGGAGGACGACGGCTGGCACGCCCGCTGGCGCGCGCTCGGTGCGGACAACGAATGGGTCGACGAATATGTGCGCGGCCCGTCTGTAACGGTTCTCAGCGAGGATGCCGAGGATCAGCGTTACGAGACGCTTCACGACGCGTGGGCGATGGCGCTCAGGAGCCGCACTGGGCTTGTGCGCTGGGATGACGCCGAGTGCGCTGCGTTCGCCGCGGAGCTTGCCGAATGGCACGGCGGCGGCAGGGAGGATGTAGAGGCGAGGCGGGCGCTATGCTTTAGCTTCAATGCCGCGAACGATCCGGGGGAAGGGGCGTTTTCGCTTTCGTGCCCTCGGCCGAAGGGCCGCGCCCAGTATCGCGCGCTTGGGCAGGCCGTCAGCGTGTGGGGTGCGCTGCGCGGCCTCAGGAGCGCCGGCGATGGTAGGGACGCATGTCCCCATGCGTCCGCGGACGTCTCGAAAATCCGCCCCTACCTTGTTGCGCGGCTTTCAAAGGCCGAGGCGGAGGACTTCATCCGCCGCGGTGCGCGAGAGCTTGCGGACGCGGGCTACTCCGTGGCGGGCGTGGATCTCGCGGCGGCTGTCGCGGCTGCGGCCGAGATAGACGGCTCCGCGGCAGATGTGACGCGCGGCGACAAAAAGGGCGTCCGCCTAAAGATCAAGGTCGCAGGCGAGGAGGTGAGCGCGGAGGAGATACGCTTTCTCCTTGAGCAGAATTCGACGCTCGTCTTCTTCCGCGACCGCTGGATTGAGGTCGACCGCGGAATCCTGCGCGAAGCGCTGCGCGCGCTCGAGAAGGCCGACAAGACGAAGGCGAACCCGCTTTCCTTCGCTCTCGGAATCGGCGCCGTCGGGAGGATGGAAGTCGGTGAGGTGCTTGCGGACGGCGGCATTCTCGGGCTTTTGAACCGGCTTCGCCAGTCGCACGACGGCGCGGCAAATGTGACGCGCGGCGGAGTCGCCGCCGAGATCCCGGGGTTCGAGGGGGCGCTACGCGACTACCAGGCGCGTGGCGTCGAGTGGATTTCGTTTCTGACCGACAACGGCTTTGGCGCACTACTTGCCGACGACATGGGCCTCGGCAAGACGATCCAGACGATTGCGTGGATTCTCCGCACCCTCGCCGCGAAAGCGACAGGCGCGGCACAGCCCGTTCTTGTTGTTGCGCCTCTTACGCTGCTTTCGAACTGGCGGCACGAGTTTGCGAAGTTCGCGCCGTCCCTGCGCGTCTATGTCCACCAGGGAGACATGCGCCATGTCGGAAGCGGCTTCAAGAAGGCGGCTGCGGAAGCCGATGTCGTGGTGACGAGCTATGCGCTCATCGTCCGCGACCACCGCGAGTTCGCGGAGGTGGAATGGGGTGGAATCGTCATTGACGAGGCGCAGGCGATAAAGAACCCCGACACCCATGCGGCGAGGGCGATTCGCGCACTTGGAGTCCGTCGCCGCCTCGCGCTCACCGGAACGCCGATAGAGAACTCGGTCGCGGACATCTGGAGTCTCGAGGAGTTCCTCAACCCGGGTCTTCTCGGCGACAGGAAGTCGTTCGCCGACCGCTTTGTGAAGCCCCTTGCGACAGATCCGAGTTCCGCGCAGGGAAAGAAGCTGCGCCGCGCTCTCGAGCCGTTCGTCCTGCGCCGGCTCAAGAGCGACCCGGCTGTAGCGGGAGAGCTCGGGGAGAAGCGCGAAGTGCGCGAATACTGCGCGCTTGCGCCGGCGGAGCGCGCGGAATACGAGGGCGCGCTTGCCGACTACCGCGCGGGAGAGAGGCGGCAGGGCGACATCTTCGCGCTTTTGACGCGGCTCAAGCTCGCCTGCGACGGCTTTGACGGCGAGACAGTCTCGGGCGGCAAGGCAGATCGCCTCGTCGAGCTTGTCGAGACGATTTTCGAGAACGGCGAATCGGTGCTCATCTTCTCGCAGTATGCGAAGGTGGGAGAGGCGCTGAAAAAGATGCTCGAGCGGCGCTTCGCGCAGCCGATCGCGTTTTTGCATGGCGGGCTTTCCGCCGCGCAGCGCGAGGAGCAGATTGCGCTTTTCGGCGGCACTGCGGGGCCGGCGGCGTTTGTCCTGAGCCTGAGGGCGGGCGGCTTTGGCCTCAATCTCACGAAGGCGACGCATGTCATTCACTACGACAGGTGGTGGAACCCCGCCGTCGAGGGGCAGGCGACTGACCGCGCTCACCGAATCGGGCAGGAGAAGACGGTGTTCGTGCATGTCTTCGTCACGGAGGGAACTGTCGAAGAGCGCGTGGAGGAAATTCTCGACAGGAAGGAGTCGCTTGCCGGTCTTCTCAAGGACGGCGAGAAGCTTTGGAGCGCCATCGGCCTTGCCGATGCCTGATGAGTGATGCTCCATGCCGGTTTGCCTGACAACGTGCGGCTTTGTTTCGGGCAACCGTGCTTGCCTTTCTGAGCGGGCGGCTTCTCCGTCCACGCGGCCGCTCGGCGTATACATATACGCCGTCGGGCCGCGGTCCAGTCGAAGCCGCCGCACCCAGAAAGGTTCCGCTCGGCTTCGGCCCGAAACAAAGCCGCGCTTGGCACCTCTGGTCGAGTTCGGCGCGGTGCTCGGGGTCTCGGCCTCCCTCCCGCTCCCTGCGCCGCCGCTCCCGTCGTCTTCGCGGCGATACGCGCCGCAATGCTTCGTCGGCGGGATACCGCCTCCTCGCCTTGCGACGTGTCTCACCGCGCATCCGACGAACCGCGTCGTCGCATGTCGCTTAGTTCGGCACTCGCCCCCTCGTCCCTTGCCTCACCTTCCGTAAGGCGCGTTTTTCTTCGTAGTTTCTGCGCTCGCCGACGTTCCGTCAGCTCGCTTAACCTTGTCCGCGTATCCCCCGGAGCGAAGCGGAGTTGCCGAAGGCGAGCTCAATGCGGGGTGCAAATCTACCATGTCATCTTGGTAGGGGCGCATCTCCGAGGCGCCCGCTTCCCCGCGGCAAATCCACCGCACCGTCTTGGTAGGGGCGCATCTCCGAGGCGCCCGCTTCCCCGCGGCAAATCCACCGCCACCCTTGACCCTGCTGACCTATCCAACCCGACGGAGAAATCTCCCGCATCGAGAAAACCGCGTTCGCAGCACCCTGATCCGTCGCGCCTCCGCCGAGGCGTCCCGGCTTCAATAAATCGCTCTCCTGCTTTGGATGTGCTTTTGGTATAATACAGGCATGGAAGGCGGCGGCAAATGACATCCACACCGCAAAGCCGATCCATTCTTCTCGCGAGCATCGGCACCTCCCCTGGGATGCTGACGGAGATAGAGTAACGCGGAAGCTGGTAGGGCGCGATCGCCGAGCGCGCCGCATCACAAGGAAAGTAGTGACATGGCAACATAGGCGTGCGTGCCATCATCCCGGCATGACATGGAGAAAGGTTTTGTTGCGTTGTTATTTATTGTTAGAGGTATAGGATTATCTTTATTATTGGTATTGGGATACCGATTTGACAAGCGGCAAGGTCGTTTGCTATAATATTGGCGCAAAGGGCAATTATGAAGTATGAAGAGAGAAGACGAAAATATATCGGGTATTGAAGATGCGTTGCACCGCATTGAACGAAAGTATGCTCAGGATACTTTGTTCAATGAGGTATGCGGTTTGACGGCTTTGTGCCTTTGGGCAAGACATGCCGGAAGGTCCGTTGACATTGCGGACTTGGAGGGGTTTCTATCTGGCTGCAATGTTCCAAAGTCTTGTCTCGATTCTATTGTTTCTGCTATTGGCGCACATTGGAAAGAGTATTACGAACTGGCTGGGTGCGTTACGGAAGACGATACCGTTGATCTCTTCGAGACACGCTATGCCAAGCGTATAGAAAACAAGAGCAATCATTCAGGTCGGTTAGATGCGTTGTCGTTGGCGTTGCTCGACATCAAGCCCGGCGAATCATGCCTCGATCTTTGCTCGGGAGCCGGGTTCTTTGTCAACATGGCATGGATGCAATATGGCCATGCCATCAATGGAAAGCCTTTTGAGATTGTTGGCGTTGAGTTTGACAAGAATATTGCTCGCTATGCTGGCATGATTGCGCTGATTCGCGGAGCGCACGGGAAGGTCCATGCCGCCGACTGCTTTGATCCAAAGCGATTTAGCCGGGCAAAATTCGACAAGGTTCATTGTGATGCTCCATTTGGGTTGAATGTAAGGGAACTAAACTTCAATGACGTGAGGCAGTCGCTCGCAGAGGCATTCCCCGACTTCCCGCCGATCACCCTTGTTTCTTCGGAATGGTTCTTCGCGGCACAGGCGGTTGCTGCATTGAAAGATGGTGGAAGGGCCGTTGTCGTCATGCCGCGTGCCGCATTGAGCAGTTCGCAAAGTGCATCGTACAGACGCTATTTCGTGGTTCGTGGAATGATTGAAGGCGTTGTGGCGTTTCCCGAAGGCGTCTATCCAGGCACGTCTATTGCGATAGCCATCGTGATGTTTAGAAAGGGGAGTTATTCTACAAAGCTTTTTGATGTTGCGGGCTCCGATCAATACGAAGTTTCCGGGGTTAATTTCAATGTCTCGAGGATAGTTAAGGATTTTGCAAACCTTGCCAATTATGGTGATATAGTGACAAGGAGCAATGATCAGATTCTCAAACGCGACGGCGAACTCGATCCTGGCGTCTATCTTGCCGAACCAACGCAGTCGGGGCGGCAGCGCAAGCTTGGTGAGCTGGTTCAAGGGATCAAGCGCGGCGTTGTCATGCCGAAAGACGCGTTGGAGCGACTGCTTCTGCCGCCTGACGATAGTCCAGGCATATGCTATTTGACGCCGAAGCACATAAGCGACGGCGTGATAGAAGATGTGGTGACGAAGCTTTCGGCAATACCGGACGGGTGCGAAAATTTCGTAGCGAAGGCGGGTGACCTTGTGATTTCGCGCTCCGGGGTGCCGTTCAAATGCGCCGTCGTTGACGATCCGAACAAGACGTATGTTGTAGACGGCAACTTGTTCGTCTGTCGGCCAAGCGGTGTTGATCCCTATTATCTAAAGGGGTATTTCGAAGACGTAGAGGGTGCGAAGTGGCTGAAGCGCCTCAGCAGTGGAATCCAGCAAACCCTTTCCTCGAAGAAGCTGTCGCTGCTTCCGATCCCAATGGCTGAAGGCGGCAAGGCGAGCGAGGTTGCCTCGGCGGTGCGTGAGCGCCTCGAGAGAATCAAGAGGCTTAAGCGGGAACTTAAGATCAATCTAATGGAAATCAAATCACAGTTTGCCAAAACTGTCAGCATTGGAGGTGCCGGCGATGGCAATTAAGAAATCACAGCTTTATTCCAAGCTCTGGGAAGCATGCGACGAGCTGCGCGGCGGAATGGACGCGAGCCAGTACAAGGACTATGTGCTGGTGGTTCTGTTCATCAAGTACCTGAGCGACAAGAAGAAATCTGGCGACAAGTCGCTTTTGATTGAATTGCCGAAGGGATGCAGCTTCGACGACCTCGTTCTTCTCAAGGGCAGCAAGGACATCGGCGAGAAGATGAACGTCATACTCGGACGCATCGCCGAGGCGAACGATCTCGAAGGCGTGGTCAACAACGCCGACTTCGCGGACGAGACGAAGCTTGGCAAGGGAAAGGATCTCGTCGATACCGTGAGCGGACTCATCGGCGTGTTCCAGGACGAAGACCTCGACTTCTCTAACAACCGCGCTGCCGACGACGACCTGATCGGCGACGCCTACGAGTACTTGATGAAAAACTTCGCCACGCAGTCAGGCAAGTCGAAAGGCCAGTTCTACACGCCTGCCGAAGTGAGCCGCGTAATGGCGAAGGTGATTGGCATCGGCGACGACAAGCGCAAGATGATCTCGATTTACGATCCGACTTGCGGTTCCGGGTCGCTTCTCCTTCGCGCGGCGGCGGAGGCGAAAGGGGCTGTCGCCATACAGGGACAGGAAAAGGACGTCGCCACCATCGGCATGGCGCGCATGTCGATGGTCGTGCACGGAGTCGACGATCCCGATCTCAGGCATGGCGACACGCTGACCGATCCCTTGCACAAGCGCAACGACCGCGAACTCTGCACATTCGACTATGTAGTTGCCAATCCGCCGTTTTCCGTCAAGAGCTGGCTCAAGGGTGCGAGCGAGGAAGACCCCTTCGGGCGCTGGGGGCATGGCGAGGGCGTCGCGCCGGTACCGCCGCTGAAGTGCGGCGACTATGCCTTTTTGCTGCACATACTGAAGTCGATGAAGCCGAGCGGACACGCCGCCGTGATTCTGCCGCATGGCGTTTTGTTCCGCGGCAACGCCGAGGCGGAGATACGGAAGTTCATCGTGCGCCGCCATTGGATAAAGGGCATCATCGGGCTGCCGCCCAATCTTTTCTTTGGCACGGGCATCCCCGCTTGTGTGATCGTGCTCGACAAGGAGGGCGCGGCGGCGTCGAAAGGCATCTTCATGATCGACGCGAAGGAAGGTTTCGCCAAGGATGGCGCGAAGAACCGCCTGCGCGAAAGCGACGTAAGGCGCATTGTCGATGTCTGGAACGCCGGCGAGAATGTGCCGCATTACGCGCAGTTCGTGAAGTATGCCGACATCGAGGCAAACGACTACAACCTCAACATACCGCGCTATGTCGCTCCGGCCGACAAAGAGGTGAGGCAAGATTTGACGGCCCACCTCAATGGCGGCATACCGGCTGAAGAGGCGGCTAAATATCCGGCTTGCCTTTTCAAGCCGCTTCGCAGAGGCTTTGTAACGCTGGCGCAGCCGCAGGAAGACATTGTCGAAGAACTGCGGGAAGGCGATGCGATGGCAGAACAGATCGAGGCGTTTGAAAGCGCCTGCGCCGGTTGGCTCGGCGATTTCACTCGCAAGGCGCTTGGCCTTAAGCGAGGTGCAGAGCCAAAGAAAATCATTGCAGAATGGGGCGAAGAGCTTTTGCGCGTGCGTGCGTCTCTGGTTACACCCTACGCTCTCTACGAGCACCTGATGAACTACTGGGCCGAGACCATGCAAGATGATTGCTATCTCATCTGCCGCGATGGCTGGCAGGCCAGGCTTGTAAAGCCCAAGAAGAAATCGTATGGCTGGCGCGACCTTCAGTGCGACCTTCTGCCGCCCGAAGTCGTGGCGAGGGGGCGCTGCGCCAAAACTTACGAAAATTACCTGAAGCGCGTCGAAGAGCTCGAAAGCCTTGAATCGCAATACGCCGAATTGACCGAAGGGCTTGGCGAAGATGACGAAATCCCTGAAGAGGCCGAAAAGCTGAAGAAAAGCATATCTTTGTTCAAGAAAGATCTGCGCGAGGACGACAAGCGTTTCGCGTGGGAGATTGAGCGCGTCTACGAGAAGCTTGCGGAAGATGGGATAAAAGACCTCGTCATTCACCACAAGTGGGTCGAGGAACTGCACCGGCGCTTCGACGCGGAGCTTGACCGCACGCTCTCGCAAATCGCAGCAGAGGTAAAGGCTCTCGCTGACCGCTACGACAGACCGCTTGCGTCGCTTGAGGCCGATGTCGCCGCTTTGCGCGAAAAGGTAATGTCGCACCTCGCTGGGATGGGGGTAGGGGTGAAGGGTGCTCAGCAGTAAGGAGGTAGCTGATGACAAAGAAGAAAAAGAGCGGTTGGGACGACATGGAGCCACAGAAGTCGAGCGCGGCTCAGTTCATTACTTATATTGCCTCTGTCGGTACTGTCGACGAGCGGTATGAAATACGCTACGAAGACGAGAATATCTGGATGAGCCAGAAAATGCTCGCGGCGGTGTATGGCGTCGAGGTGCCGAACATCGCCTATCACTTGCGGAAACTGTACGAAGACGCCGAGCTTGATAAGGCGTCAACTATTAAAGAAATTTTAATAGTTGCCGATAATGGCAAAAACTACACCGTAAAACATTATAATCTCCAAGTTATAATTGCACTGGGTTTCAAGATCGACAACGAGCGGGCGGTGCAGTTCAGAAAGTGGGCCAACCAGATAGTTTCACAGTACACGATTCGCGGATATGTCCTCGACAAGCCTCGGATGAAGGACGGTTCTCCGATTGCAAGTCAATATTTTGAACGTCTCCTTGAAGATATTCGAGAAATACGTCTGAGCGAGCGTAAGTTCTATCAGAAGGTGACGGACATCTACGCGACAGCCATCGATTACGACAGCAAGGCACTTCGGACGCGGCGATTCTTTGCGACAGTCCAGAACAAGATGCACCAGGCTGTCAACGGCCTTACGGCAGCCCAAATCATCTTTTCGCGTGCCGACGCGGCGAAGGAGCACATGGGGCTGAGTAGTTGGGCGGCTTCGCCGAACGGAAAGATTCGCAAGAGCGATGTAGTCGTTGCCAAGAACTACTTGACCGAAGATGAACTTGGCATGCTTGAGAGGCTTGTCAATGCCTACCTGGAATTTGCGGAGAATGCCGCGCTTCGACATATCCCTATGACGATGGAGGCGTGGGAGAGGCGCCTCGACAAGTTTGTGGCGATTTGGGACGGACCGATTACGGTTGAACAGGTGGAGAATGTGACCGCCGCAATTGCGGAAGAACATGCTGAAACGGAATTTGAGAAATATCGCATCGTGCAAGACCGGCTCTTCATGAGCGACTACGACCGCTACCTCCTCGCGCTCGAAGAAGAGATCAAGAAGTCCCACGACAAATAATGCAGAAAGGAACGCAAACATGCACTTACGCGATTTACTTAATATGGAAATCAAGGACTTTGAACTAGAGCGGAAGCGAATAGAATATCTGTTTCAAGAGCAAGAGTTCCGCATTGATTATTCAAAGTACACACTTAAAAAGTATATTGCCAGCGACTTTCTAAAGAGTCCACTTCGAAGGACGGCAATATCGATAGATGATTTCATAAGGGAATGCTCTCAGGAGTGGGAGTATCCATCCCTCATGGCATTGTTGTTTTATTGCGAGATGATATTAAACCTGCTGGAGATTATGAAGATTGACCCGTGGACTAATGGGTCTGCTATAACTTTGCGAGAGCGAATCTTAGATAATATCAACCTGCTGCTAAACAAGACGGGGTATGCGATCGATAAGGGTTCTGATGGAATAATTTCCATTGTAAAGAAAGATGCTTTGGCCTCGGCTGTGATTGAAGATGTAACAGAGATGGACGTCGCGTCTGCTGTTCTGTCGTATAATCGAATCGAGACTAAGGGCGATATTGAGGGCAAGCGGAAGTTGTTGTTTGCTATCGGTAAGCATGTTGAGCCGATTATACAGCGTTATAAGGAATTTGATGGCCTGAAATACGATGTAGCCGATGATGTTCGTTTTGGGCTCAACAACCTTCATGTCCGTCACAACAATGAAGAGGGGAAGGTTGCAAAACCCATGCTTAAACAGTTGTCGGCAACGAAGTTGGAATCGGCTTATGACGATTTATATAGGTCGATGCTATTGTTGATTGAGTTGGAGAAATATCCTGAAGCGCATGAGCGTATCAAGAAACTTCGGAAGGATATCAATGCCGCATGAGGTGTAAAATGAAAACCTCGAAATTCAAAATGACTGAACTCGGCCCCATTCCGGAGGAGTGGGAGGTGAAGCCGTTTTCGGAGTGCTTCACTCTGATTCGGAACAACACTTATGCTCGCGAGTGCTTGACCGATCATCCTGGTTCAGTGGCGAATGTCCATTATGGAGACGTGCTGATCAAGTACGGAGCTGTTCTTGACTTCGCGAAGAATGCTGTGCCCTACCTAAAGTCCGATGTGAAGCCGAATAAGGATATGCTGAGAGACGGGGATCTGGTCTTTGCCGATACGGCGGAGGACGAGGCGGTTGGCAGGGCTGTTGAGGTACAGGGGTTGAAGTCTTGCGCGGCGGTTGCGGGATTGCATACGGTCGCATGCCGCCCTCATGATGGTTTGTTTGCGCCACGATACCTTGGTTATTACATCAATTCTGCAACTTACCACAATCAGTTGCTACCTTTGATCACTGGCACGAAAGTTTCCTCTGTTGCTAGGGCAGGTTTTCTGGCAACATACGTGGCCATACCGCCAAAGGGAGAACAGGAGAAGATCGCCGAGGCGTTGTCGGATGTCGACGAGTTGATTTCGGCGTTGGGGAAACTCATCGAGAAAAAGCGCAACATCAAGACTGGCACGATGCAAGAACTGCTCACCGGCAAAACCCGCCTGCCGAGGTTTAAAGGCAAGTGGGAGGAGAAGCGATTGGGGGATTGTGGGTTTTGTTTCAATGGACTAACGGGGAAGTCGGGTAGTGATTTTGGTCACGGTAAAGCTTGCTACATCACTTTTCTCAATGTTCTTACAAATGTCGTAATTGACTCATCGATATTTGAGCCCGTTGATATTTGTTCTGGAGAGAATCAGAATGAGGTTAGACGAGGCGACATTTTCTTCAACACTTCGTCAGAAACGCCAGAGGAAGTTGGGTTATGTGCGGTTCTTGAAGAGGATGTTAAATCGGTATACTTGAACAGTTTTTGTTTTGGGTTTAGGATAACCGATAATGATGTAAGTGGTAGGTTCTTGGCGTATTGGTTTCGCGCCTCTGCCGGGCGAGCATTAATGACTTCGTTGGCACAGGGTTCAACACGGTATAATCTGTCCAAAGATGCGTTCCGAGAGGCATGTGTATGTATTCCACCCACCCTCGCCGAGCAGAAGGCGATTGCGGCGGTGCTATCAGATATGGATGCTGAGATCGCGGCGCTTGAGGCCGACCGTGCGAAATACGAGCGCATCAAATCCGGCATGATGCAGGAACTACTGACAGGCAAAACAAGATTGGAGGCATGAGATGGCAAACATGTTTGTAGATCATTCGGAGTGTGCCAAAAAAAGGCCGCAGGGGCATATTATTGGTGACCAAGCAGTTGCAATACTTAAAAAGCTCTTGCCTCAGCAGTGGGTAATACGTGAATATTTTTCAGATTATGGAATTGATCTTGATGTGGAGTTGTTTTCATTAACGACAGGACGCACACTTGGGGAGCATGTATTTATTCAAGTTAAAGGAGTGGAGGATGTCAGTGTAAAGAATGTAAAATTTAATGGTCGTATGAATGTCGAGCGTTCAAATGAACAGGCGAGTGACGTCTTTTATGTGGATGTTGTTCAGCATCAACTCGACACGAAACTAATAGCGACAGTTGAGGAAATGGGCAGTGCTGTAGTAGTTCTTCTTGCGGTTGTTGATGTAGTAAAAGAAAATGCCTATTTGATTTGTTTGAATGATTATATTGAGAAGATTCTTGTTCCGATCAATTGTGAATATGACCAACAAGACCATGTGACAATAAATATTCCCGTGGAAAATGAATTGAGTGAAGGGAAGGGACTTGAGATTGTTGAATGGTATGGTAAGCGAGCTAAATTGTATTCGTTCTTTAATAAGGTAAATTATCAGAAGAGTGAATTGGAATATTGTCTAACTCATAAGGTAGAAATGGCCAAGCATTTTGCACGGATATTAGGCCGACTTGATGTCTGGAGTGCGGGCCGTCTTTGGGGTGCACTAAGTATATACAAAGAAGAGTTGCAATATTTCTACGATCATGGGATGACGAAGATCGCAGCTGGATTATTGTCTGAAGATCGCAAGAATGGAAAGGATATTGAAGCATGCGAATGGGATGCGACTTTCTGCGGTGAAGGTGTTAGTCTAAAAGAGGTGCATACGATTCAAGGTATTCACCTTTTATGGCAACAATTAAACTCGCTGGCGCATGTCTTTGAGGAAGTTGCGAAAGAATGGTTCTTGCCTACAAGGTTGGCACAGTGGAGTAAAGGAGAATAGATCTGTGGTACCATTACTTGATGAGCGTATTTGTGATTCAATGTACAGCACATTGAATGACACGAATGTCTTTCAGTATGATGAAGAGCTGAAGTCTAAGCATTCACAGGTTTGTGCGGCGCTTGATCGGTTGCGACATGCGACGGCATGGATAAACACTCATCAGGAGACTCCCAAGGGTATGGATGCCCCGACAGGGTTGATGACATTCATGATGTTTGCAAGCGTAGTTAAGGACTCAATAGAGCGCCTGCGCGAGGAGTTTGGTTTAAGCGCAACAATTTTTGACAAGGGGCATCCAGATAGTCGTAAGTTCTTCAAAAATGTCTGCATGGGCGAGCCGTTAAGCATTCCCGAAGAAGGTTGTCCAACTGATGATGCATTTTTCCAGTACTTTCGTTCTTTGGTATTTGCCCATTCGGGTATGGTTACAAGATCACAAGGTATTCTTCTTGAAGGAGAGATTCAGTATTGCCCCTTTATTGTTGAACGAGCATTGAAGAAATACGCATACGAACCAGATGATTATGTTGGTGTTATGATATACTCATCTGTCAAAGAACGTGATTGGAAGACTTTACGTGTTCGGTTCTCGGTTTTAAAAGATTATCTGAAGTCACGGTATGAGTCCCTCGGTTTAGTACTTGATAAAGTGAACAAGAAAATAAAGGAGAGCACTAAGGCCTGGAAAATGGTCAAAGTTGACAGTCAGTTACCACCATTGGATCAACTGAAGTTTATGCGGGATGAGTTTGACAAGCGGTGTGATGATTGGTCTGTTTACGAGACACAGCAACTTATTGACCTCTTGGAATGCCCGTGTACGCTTGAAGTAAATCAATCGCGTGTAAAGATGTTTAGGCAGGAGATTGTTGATTTCTTGCCCGCGCTTTGCGAGGCTTTCTCCAATCTTGACTACGCTGAATATTTTAGCATAGTAGATCATCTGACAGAAATTGAGGTGGAAGAGTCTCGAAAATTAAATTACACTTTGCGGAAAATATTTGAGTATCTTGATAACCCTGACAAGCGCGATTGGGCGACACCAGACATAGATATGATTGCACAAGATTTTGTCTGCAAGTGGGTCAAGATCGACCAGCGCGATATGCCTGATAGTGAGATTAAAATGCTTCTTACGTTGGCCTGCTATTATGAATATGGCAAACATCAGCCGATTAAACGAGAGATGGGCGAGTATTGACGGGAGGATATGCCATGAAGAAATGTCTTATGAAAGTCTTGGAATTGATGCTGCCGACAAATATTTGGCATTCGATAGAATCGCCGTTCCAATCGCTAACACCGACAGAGAACGCGGAAGATATCAAGACGTACTCTGAGGCGATGGATTTTGCGCTGTCGTCAAAGAACGATGCTATCAAAAATATTGCGGTAACTGGATTGTATGGGGCTGGGAAAAGTTCATTCTTGAGGACTTATTTCAAGGGGAAGAAGAATGTTCTGTGGGTTTCTTTGGCCTTATTCCTTGAGCAACATAGAATTGGCAAGACAGAAGAGGAAAAAACTGAGTTTGAGCACAAATTAGAATTAAGTATTTTGCAGCAAATAGTTCACCTGCATAAGGATGCGGCATGGTGGAGTTGGAAAATAATTACCGTAGTGCTTTTGATAGGTGGGGGGATCATTGGCATTATGCAACCAGATGTTTTTGTGAAGTATGTAACACCGGCGATACATGATTGGGTCGCAAATTACGCATGTGTTATATTTTGGTTTTCATTGTTTGAGGTTGTTGCTGTTTCTCTAATGGCTATGCGTAAAGTGGTTTACTGGCTAAAGGATACAGGCATTAAACGTGTTGATGTAAGTGGCGCTGGGCTTGCTGGCTTGGAAATTGAGATGCCGGATATCCCGTCATGTTCTATGCTTAACCGTAACATAAGGACAATCATTAATTTCTTTTCTGCCTCAAAATGTTCTATAGTTGTTTTTGAGGACATCGATAGATTTAATGATTTATGTATCTTCACGAAGTTGCGGGAGCTAAATCTTCTTCTGAACAATTCCCATCAGATAAGTGTCAAGAAAAAACCTATAAGATTTATATATGCGCTTCGGGAAGAACTGTTTGAAGATGAAAAGAGCAAAGTGAAATTCTTTGATTTTGTTATTCCGATCATTCCGCGAATAAATGCATCTAATTCGCGTACGGAGTTGTTGGCATTTCTTGGGAAAATCGGGAATGCTGAATCGGGTGGTGTTAAACCTGATGAGCCATTAGTAGGATTTGTGAAGGCAGTATCACCGTACATCTCGGACATGCGGCTTCTCAAGAACATTTGCAATGAATATTACACTTACAGAGAGCAAGTAATCGATTATACTTCTGCGCAAGAACTCTTGGGGCTTGTCGTGTTCAAAAACTTCTTTCCCAAGGATTTTGCCCTTATGCATGATGAAAGAGGTATGATGTGGAAGTTCCTTGAGAAGAAAAACGAAGCCCAGGAAAGGTTGGCAAAAGATATTGATGATAAGATTAACGCACTGAGACATGAGATTGATTGTATCAATGGGGAAAAGTTGACAGACATTAAGCAGTTGCAATTGTTGTATTATGCTAGTTTGATGCATGAGTTCAATCCTAATGATGATCAAGTTCATTATAATGGACAGTGGAGGCAGTCTTCTTCTATAATTCACGACGATAATTGGTTTGAGGTTCTGAGGCAAAATGGAATGCGCCATAACCGCTATGGGCGCAATCAAATTCTCTGGACAGACATCGAAAAGAAAACCGATCCCAACTGCACATACGAAGAGCATGTAAAACGCATCGAGTCGCGTCTGAATGGGCATATTGAGAAGATCAAGCAAGAGATTCAAGGTCTAAAGGAACGACGTTTAACCATTAAGCGTAAAACGATTCAAGAATTAATGGTAGAGAGCGTCTTGAAAGATGATGAGATTAAGGCAATCATTCATGAAAGTAGCAAAGATCGGCAAGATGCAGAACTTGTGATTCTTTTGTTGAAGAATGGCTATCTCAACGAAAAGTATTATTACAACATTTCGATCTTCCATGAGGTTGACGGAGTTAATTCTATTCAGGATTACCTTTTTGAAGTTGGCGTTACGCGAGGCGATGATGCTGATTGGAAGACCAAACTCAAGAATCCTCGGGCTCTGATTGAAAGTCTTGAGTTGCATTATTTCTCGTCGCCATCTATGCTGAACTATGACATCTGCCGTGAGCTTTTGGCAACCCCCGGGAGTGAAAAGGCAAAGGAATTTTGGCAACTAATCTCCCGAAAGGATTTGAGAAGTTATGAGTTTGTGGATGGGTATCTTGCGGAAGAGGCAAGGGGAGACGATTCAAGAAAGTTGTTTGACTGCATCATGTCGGCAAATCAGAACTACATGGCGAAGTTGATAGAGACTTCAGTTTCGGGAGACGGCTGGCCGCGTGAGTTTGTCGAAAAGCAATTGGGGCTGTATGTTGCATGGGCAATGCGACAGGAGAAAGCTGTTGCTCCGTCTAACATTGTAAAAGAGTATGTGGAGCAGACGGCGGCCATGCCGCAGTTGTTGCGTGATAATGGAATTGACGACGTAGAGACTATGATGGCTTTTGTGAGGCAGTTCAACTTGAAGTTCGCTGTGCTTGACTTTAAGTTCGCTCAGGAGACTGGCTTTATCGATGTCGTCATATCTGAATGTGCGTATGTACTCGATGCAAATATGCTGAAGGGGATATTGAACGCCAAAGGGATTGATGTGAGCGATTTTGAGAAGAAGAACTATTCGGTGATTAAAAGTTGTGGAATCAAGCAACTTGTTGACTATGTGGACAGAGAGTTTAAAACGTATCTTGACAATATGCATTTGCAATTGGAGTCGCAGCAGGAAGATTCTATTGAGAATATTGCTTTTGTTTTCAACCGTGATGATTTGGGCGAGGATGACATAACTCGTTTCGTGGAGAAACAATCAAAACAAGGTAGAATTGATGACGCAAAGAAGCTCGTGTCGGATAGGGCGCTTGCTCTTTGTATAAGACTCAAGTGGCTTGTGCCAACATGGAATAACGCAGCTGAGGTGTGGAATAGAAACACAGATGACGAGACCTTGTTCTGGGAGTATGTAAATGACATAGATTGTTATTCGGTTTTGTCTCAGAAGAATTCGCGCGGCATGGCGTGGGAGAAAGATGAGAATTTGGCAAAGCGATTGGCAGAAGAAGTGCAATTGTCTGATGACGCAATGAATGGCCTCTTGTCAGGTATGAGTAAGGGTGTTATATCCGAGTATTCAGGAGCAAGTGCGACGCCCAAGCGAGTTGAGTATCTTGCAAAAGGCAATCGTATTAAGTATTCAAATGAGCTGTATCAAGTTCTTCGTGATATAGGTAATGATTCTCATATTGTTTATGCGACAATGTTTATAAAAGAGTTTTGCAATGAGTATTCTAACGGTATGGCAAACAGAGATGATGTTAAGAAACTCTTGGCCCCTGACAAGATTTCGCGTCGTAACATACCGATGGTTGCCAACACGCTTAAAGATGTTATCCTCGGCAATGAAGATTTAATTATTGATGTCGCGTCTTACATTAATGTGGGAAACTACGCACAGTTTGATGAGGCGATACTCGATGCGGTTGTTGGGAAGCTAAGTTTGGCAACATTGCGGTGTAAGATCATCCAGCATCTTGGTGGCGACACCGCAGAAATACGTAATCGTCTAAGGAGATTGTCAGAGCCATATAATAAACTTGGAGAACTCGGGTGTCATCCCCAGATTTCAAAATGGGATGGTGTCGAGGCTTTCATCGAGTTTCTAAAAGGGAAAGGTATTGTGTCTTCCACTAGCGAAAAAGCTGATGGCAAGATTCAGGTAAACACAACTCAGTCATAAAAGTTTCGAGGCAATCCATGACCGCTGAACTAAATAGCGAAGTGAGGCAGGAGGTGAAGCACCACATGGGGCGGCGGTGCTTCAACTGGGATTATTCCTCACGCTGCATCTACATGATCACGATCACTCTTGCTGACAGGTCGCGGCCTGTTTTGGGGCAGCTTGTGGGCGAGGGCGAGGAGTGGCGGGTCGAGCCGAGCGAAATCGGGCGGATTGTCGAGCAATGCTGGCGCGAGATTCCGCAGCAATGGCCGGGGGTTGAGATAATCGAGAGCCAGCTGATGCCCGATCACTTTCACGGCATAATCTTCGTAAAAGAGCAGCAGAAGAAAAAGCTGGGCAATATCATCGGCAGCTTCAAGTCGAAAAGCACGAGCCGCGCAGGGGTGGGACTTGGGCGCACGCGCCCAAGCGCAGAACCGCGCACGCGCCCAAGCGCAGAACCCGCGCGCGCCCAAGCGGAAAATGGGCAAGCAGTGGGCGGCAATGCGCCAAGGTTATGGGCGCCTGGGTATGTTGACTTGATACTCTTTCGCGCCGGGCAGCTTGAGAAGATGATCGCCTATATTCGCGACAACCCGCGGCGGTTGGGCATCAAGCGGGCTCACCCAGAGCTTTTCAAGGTGGCGCGAGATTTGGTGGTTGACTTGGGCGTACGCGCCCAAGCGCAGAACCACGCCCGCGGCGAAGCGCAAAGCCTTGGCTTGCACGAGGGCGGTTCTGCGCCGGCTCGCGTGCGAGCCGATATTCCTCCTTGGCGCGGCCCGGCGAAGGGGCTTTTTATGGCGATTGGCAACCACTTTCTCTTGGCACGGCCGATTATTTGCCAGATTCAATGCTCGCGCTCTTTCTTCGCCTACAAGCGCCGCCGGTTGCCGGGCGGTTGGCAAATCTGCCGCGATTCCGCCGGCAAGCCAATTGTTGAGAAATCAACGCCTGAATTCGAGGGAAAGGCGACCGCCGCCATTCGCGCGGCGGCGAAAGGCGCGGTATTGCTGAGCCCATGCATCAGCCATGGCGAGCGCGAGATCGCCCGCCGCGCCTTCGAGGCGGGGCACCGTGTGATAACATTGCAGAACAAGGGCTTCTCGCCGCTCTACAAACCTGGCGGCAAGCTCTTCGAAACGTGCGCGGCGGGCAACTTGTTGATGCTCGCTCCGATTGGCTGGCCGTATGTGCCGGGCGAGAAAGCAATGACGCGCCACGAGGCTCAGGTTTTAAATCGCATTGCCCAGCTGATTGCCGATGATGGCGCGGTTAAAATCGACTACAAAGGCGTTGTGCTGAGCGGCATCGACGAGGCGGTGGCGCAAGCGGTTAGTGAAGGGAGTGTAACCAATGAAAAACGATAAGGTTGAAAGCGAGGTTGTGAGCCCTGGCGCGTGCGCTGGGGTTGCCCCAGAGCGAGCGGTTCAAGATCGCATCATTGAGCTTCTGAGAACAAAGCTTGGCTATGAGTATCTTGGCAATTTGTCGGAGCGCGAGAACACCTGTCTCGACAGGCAGGCGCTGAAGGAATTTCTGGTCGGCAAGCAAAAGCTCGAGCCCGCATACGCCGACCGTGCGATCGCCGAGCTGGCGAAGCGCATGGCATGTCCGAGCCAGGCCGACCTGTATAGCGTAAACAAAGAAGTGTATCTGACGCTCAGATACCCGATGCCGGTCGCCACCGAGCCGGGCAAGCCGATGAAACAGGTTTATTTCATCGACTGGCAGCATCCGCTCGAAAACAGCTTCTCCATAGCCGAGGAAGTGACGGTAAGACGACAGATCGCGGCAAACGGACATCGCCGTCCAGATGTCGTAATCTGGGTTAACGGCATTGCCCTTTGCGTGATCGAGCTAAAGAAGGCGAATGTGAGCGTGGCCGAGGGGATTCGCCAGAACTACCGCAACCAGCAAGAGGGGGAGATACCGGCGTTTTTTGCCGCGGCGCAGCTCTTGATGGCGGGCAATGAATCGGAAGGGCTCAAGTATGCGACTACGCTTACGCCTGAGAAATACTGGTTGAAGTGGAAAGAACCCTGCGGCGGCGGGGGGGACTTCGCCGCACGCGGCGAGGAACTTGGGCGCACGCGCCCAAGCGCAGGACAGAACCCCGCACGCGGCGAAGCGCATGATAGGGCGGCACTTTTTGAGAAGTGGGGCGTCAAGGCGTTTCTTGACAAGGCGATGTTGCAGATGCTCGACAAGGAGCGGTTGCTTGCCTTTATCCACGACGGCGTTGTATTTGACGGCGGAGTGAAGAAGGTGATGCGGCCCGCGCAGTTTTTTGCGCTGGAGGCGGCGAAGCCGCGTATCATGCGCAAGGAGTCGGGCATCATCTGGCATTCGCAGGGCTCCGGCAAATCGCTTACGATGGTTTGGCTTGCGCAGTGGATCAAGGAACATCGCCCCGATGCGCGGGTGGTGATAATCACCGACCGCGACGAGCTCGACAAGCAGATCACAAACGGCTTCAAGGAAGCCGGCGAGAAGCCATATCGCGCGACAAGCGGCGCAGACTTGATAGCAACATTGAATGGGTCTCGCGAGCGGCTTATCACAACTTTGATTCACAAGTTTGGCGCGAACGGGCCAAAGGAGAAGCTTGATGTCCGAGAGCGCAGACTGCGTGGCGAAAGGTCGGCTGCGGTTTACCTCAAGGAACTTGCCGACAAGCTGCCGCCGGGTTTCAAGGCGAAGGGCGATATCTTTGTTTTTGTCGACGAGTGCCACCGTACGCAAGGCGGCGTGATGAATCTTGCCATGAAGAAGATCATGGGCCCGGACGTGATGCTGATCGGCTTTACGGGGACGCCGCTTCTTAAGAGCGAGAAAGGCGCGCTTACGAGCTATGCCAATTTTGGGCCGTTCATCCATACCTACAAATTCGACGAGGCGGTAGAAGATGGCGTCGTGCTTGATCTGCGCTACGAGGCGCGCGACATCGAACAGAACCTTGCCGAGGACGTGACATTTGACTCAATCTTCGAGCGCAAAACCAAGAACCTTCTTCCCGCCAAGAAGGAAGAGCTGAAGAAACGCTGGGCGCGGATGCAGAATCTCTTTTCGGCGAAAGAGCGTGTACAGCGGATAGTCACCGACATCTGCATGGATATGGGAATCAAGCCTGCGCTGCGCGAAGGGTGGGGCAATGCAATGCTTGTTTGCGAGTCGGTTTACCAGGCATATCGTTTCTGGGCGATGTTCAGCGACGTGCTCTCTCCGCTCAAGGATAAATGTGCCGTCGTTACAAGCTACGGCGGCGATGAGCCAGGCCTTTCCGAGGCGTTCACCAGCGAGCAGCTTACGGAAGCCGAGTACAAGCACAGGATGAACCTTGCCATGCGCGGCGACAAGACACCCGAGGATTTCGAGGAGTGGGCGAAGAAGGAGTTTGTCGAACACCCGTCGAAGATGAAGCTGCTTATCGTGGTCGACAAGCTGCTGACTGGCTTTGACGCGCCGCCCGCGACCTACCTCTACATCGACAAGAAGATGGAAGACCACAATCTCTTCCAGGCAATCTGCCGAGTCAACCGACTCAACGGCGAGAAGAAACGCTATGGCTACATAATCGACTACAAGCATCTGTTCGAAAGCATAAGGGGCGCGGTCGAAGACTATACCAATGGCGCGTTCAAGAACTTTGAGAAAGAAGACGTAGAGGGGCTCCTCAAGGGGCGGCTTGAAGAAGGTCGCAAGGCGCTTGAAGCGGCTCTTGAACGGTGCGATATTCTTTCGGAACCGGTACTGCCGCCGAAGAGTCTCGACGCGTATTGCGATTACTTCGTCGCCCGCGACGGGGATTTGCAGCTTCGGGAAGATTTCTACCAGGCCTGCATAGCCGCTGTGCGGGCATGGGGCGACATAGCCCAGGAAACAGACGAGGCCGGCTACACCGCCGCAGAAGCGGCTGCACTAAAAGAGAAGGTGCGAAACTACGATATGCTACGCGAGGCGATCATGAAGCGAGCTGGCGATTTCGCGGACCTCAAGCTCTACGATGCCGAGATGCGCGCGCTCCTCGACAATTTCGTCACGGCCAAGCACGCTTTGAAGATTGCCGACCTCGAGGATCTTTCGTTCCTAGACTTGATAAAAATCGACAAAGACAACGGAGGTTCGGTTGATCCCGACGTGGAGTCCGATGTCGGCGGCGAGCGAGGTGTTGCCGAAACGCTTGCGGCAAACGTTAGGCGCTACATCTTCAGAAAGAAAGAGACCAATCCCGCCGAGTACCGCAAGTTCTCGGAACGCATCAACAGGCTTCTCGAAGACTATCGCAAGGAGAAGATCGAATACGGAAAACTGCTCGCGGAAATCGCCAAGATGGGCAAGGAACTGAAAGGCGATTCGGCCGTTGCCGATCCGCGGCTGGACACCGAGGCCAAGCGAAGCCTGTGCGACAACCTGGGCGGCGATGCTGACCTTGCGCTTAAGGTGTTCGAGGCTGTCGGAGCAAGCGCCAAGCCCGGCTTTAGGAGAAACGCCATACGCCGCAGGAAAGTCGAAATGGCCATTGAGGACGCCTTGCAGGGAACTGATTTCAACCCGCTTGCCGTCTACCAGATAGTGGAACACCAAAGTGAGTTCGACGCAGACTCCTACATGAGCGATGAACCTTGGATGTAGTGTCATGACTATTGCCGGAATACAGATTGAAGTCGAGCGAAAGAAGATCAAGCACACGCATCTTGCCGTCTATCCGCCGGATGCTAGGGTACATGTCTCTGCGCCAGATGATCTTTCCGACCGCGACTTGAGAAGTTTTCTTGCAGCCAAGATTGGCTGGATACGCGACCAGCGGAAGGCTGTTCTTTCCCAGCCTCGCCAGGCGCGCCGGGAGTATGTGAGCGGAGAGAGCATTTATTGCCTTGGTCGCAGGTATAAACTATTGGTTGTCGTGGAAGATCGTTATGCGACGGAAAAGGTGATGTGGGGCGGCAACAAGCTGTCGTTGTACGTGCGGGATGGCGCTTCACGAGGGCATAAGGAGAGGATCGTCGAATCATGGCAGAAGGCGATGTTGGGTGAGTCTCTTGCGGACAAGATGAAAACATGGTGCGGGAAGTTGAAGCTTGCTCTTCCCGAAACCGAAATTAGGAAGATGAAGACTCGGTGGGCGAGTTGTCTTAAGAAACGCGGCAAGATCGTTTTCAACGCCGCGCTTGGAAGAGTGCCCGCAAGATGCATTGAGTATGTGGTCGTACATGAGCTGACGCATTTTGAGGTGGCGAACCATTCCAGAGCGTTTGTAGGGCTTATGGACAGGCGATTGCCGCGCTGGAGGATCTTGCGGAAAGAACTTAATGATTTTATCGCCATGCCGATGGGGGAGGTATAATATGGCCAAGAAGCGGGAAAGCAATTTCAAGAAGAATGGAGTTTCAAGCGAACTTCTGCCGCGCGAGCAGATGGAGCGTGCGGCGAGTCCGCACGACCTAAAGGACGAGGCCGTTCTTGCGATACTGCTCAAGACAGGTGCGCCTGGCTGTGACGTCTTGGAACTCGCAAGACGGCTCATCCGGGCGTTTGGGTGCATTCAAGACCTTGTAACCGCCGATTGGCGTACGCTGGTCGCAAAGATATCTGACTACAACAAAAAGAACCCAGAAGCGCCTATCAAGGGCATTGGGAAGGTCAAGGTGCTGGAACTGGCAGCGGCATTTGAACTCGGGTATCGCCGTTTGCGCGTGAAACCGGACGATTTGAAGAAGATGCGTGTTGCAACTGCCGAAGATGCATACGAAGTGTTCAAGTTCATCGCGCAAGAAGGAGATGTGCTTGAGAATTTCTGGGTATTGCCTTTGACGGCGAAGAGGATTCCGATCTGTGAGCCGATCAGAATTGCACGAGGGCAAGCCAACACGTCATATGTGATGCCGCGAGATGTCTTCCGAGAGGCCATCAAATGGGATGCCCACTGCATAATGGTGGCGCACAATCATCCAAGCGGAGGCCACACTCCGTCAGAAGGCGACATCGAAACGACGCGGCAGCTGATGGCGATGTCCAAAGACCTCGGCATTCCGCTTCTTGATCACTTGGTTGTCTCGTCCTCAGGCTACTCCTCGATACGAGACTACATAAGGCGAGGCTCAGTCTAGTCTCAACATGGAGTCAACAGGGTCAGATTTGCCGCGGAGTCATCTGTCTGACCCTGTTGGTTCCGGTACTTCTCCCGGAGTCGGCGGACCCGAGCGGCCTGCCGCCAAAACCCGACGACGGCGACATGCCGTTCTGAGATGCGAAGTTGCAAAATTGTCAGATTTCGCCGCGGGGAACGAGTAAGGGATAGAAAGGGATGTCGCCGATAGTGAAATGCCTCGCGATGGCTTTGACTCTGCTTGCGGTGGGTGGATGCGCCTACCGCGATGCGCTTGTGCTTGAAAACGGCGAGAAAGTCGACTCGCTCTATTACCACGAAAGCCGCATGCCAGATGAGGTGATGGTGGAGATGTGGATCGATTTCAATGCGCGGCGGTTTCGGTTCAAGTGTGGATTGCATGACGCCATGGGCTGGGAATCCTGCCGGTTTGACGGGATGCGGTTGGATCTTGCCCTTGAAGGGCGTGAGTGGCGAAGACTCGTACATAATGTCGAACAGGCACATGTCGAGGCCTGGCCGGGCATCAACGATGGGCAGGCCGCGTCGCCGCTTGATGCGACGGCATATTATCTGCGATTGCGAGCGGGCGACAAGACCATAGAGAGATTTGCCGTTGGCACTGCGCCAAAGAAATTCGAGGGAATCCAGTCCGTAATCCAGTTTGCGCTGTCGCACAAAGACCTTTAATGTTGCCAGGGGATCGAAGGGCCAAGTGCGGGAGGGATAGACCCTTGTGATACGGCCGAATGCTACGGGGGCAGACCGGAATTTTGGGGGACAAGCCCCGCGAAAGGGCTGAAAAATAAGGGTTTCTTGGGGCCTTGTCCCCACCGGATACCCACCGGATATATGTTGCTCCCTGCGCCTGACCGCCTTGCGCACTACCACCGCATTTATATAAATGCGGTGGTATGTCATATCCACCGGCCGAAGGTCGCTTCGCCAAGCGAAGTTGATAGAGGTGAATTGCAAGTGAAGTGAGTCAATTTTCTGAAGATGGATCCGAGGGGTCTCGGGAGCAGTTCGAACATTTTCATTTGCGTTGTCTCCTTTATGCCGCCATGGCGTAGGCGGTGTCGTATTCATA
>Ga0256405_10002066_pt1 | contig 49119 bp, 43 predicted proteins | sample RumenRJG_02DNA_FD_189096 | JGI IMG/M metagenome (GOLD analysis project Ga0256405, IMG submission 189096) | Bovine rumen microbial communities from Lethbridge, Alberta, Canada - RJG_02 | ecosystem: Host-associated > Mammals > Digestive system > Stomach > Rumen | place: Canada: Alberta...
CCTGGGCAGTTCCTTGCTGGTCAAGGACGACCTTCTGGAACTTTTCAATGGATGGCAGGATGATATGGGCGATACCGGACAACTTGAATTAAATTTTAAATGTTAAAAATTTTAAGAGACACTAGTGGTAAAAAAACATTTCTTCGACATTGACGGTTTTGTAAAAAAACATACCTGATAGTTTATCAACATAAAATATAATTCCATAATTCCCGCTATTTTATTAATTATATTTAATGTTATTGCAAAGAGTACTCTCGCGGAAATAATAACAAGAGGAATGAAAGTTCTCCATATATCCACACATCAGATCGGCGGTGCTGCTTTGGCAGCATTCAGGTTGCATCGCTCATTGATTGACAAGGGCGTTGACAGCCGTATGCTTACATTGGATGGATGCTGTGAAGACAATAATATAGTATGTTACAAGCCTGTTTTTGCCTTTCAAAAATCTAAAACATTCAAAAGCATCTTATACAGGTTAGGTATAGGCATTGGCCGCTACTGGCGAATGCACGACAAGACTCGCAAAGGGCACGAATGCCAATACACATACCCTGTTTCTCAGTATCGCGTGGAGAAACACCCATTGGTGAAATGGGCGGACGTTATTCACCTTCATTTTTGCGACGACTTCATTAACTATCCTACTTTCTTTAGAAAAATAAAGAAGCCTATCGTATGGACGCTACACGACATCGGAATTGGATACGGCGGTTTCCATTACAAAAATGACTACGATGCACTCCTACCCTACTTTGAATCTATAGAAAATGAGTTTTGTCGAATAAAACGTGAGACCTTGTTCAAAGTAAACAACCTAAGCATTGTGTCCTTATCCCAGGAGATGTATAATTTCACAAAAACAATTGACTATATTGCCGACAAACCGAATAGAATCATTTACAACAGTGTGGACACTAATACTTATGTAATGAAAGATCGATTGGAATCTCGCGAAAGGCTACATTTACCTCAAGACAAGACAATTTTTCTTTTTATATGCGAAAATGTTCACACCAAAAGCAAAGGTCTTGAGGTCTTAAAAGAATGCATTGAGTCTTTTGAAGAGCAAGACATTATGCTTTGCGTTGTGGGCAATTATGATCCAGAAATCACAAAAAAAGATAGAATAGACACTTTATATTTCGGGAAAATAACCGATTACGAATTGCTAAGTAGTATTTATTCTGCTGCCAATTATTTGGTTGTTCCATCATTCCAAGAATCATTTGGTCAAACGGCATTAGAAGCTATGGCTTGCGGAACTCCTGTTGTTGTTTTCCCAACTGGCGCAATGAAAGAATATGTGCATCCCAAACAGGGAATTGTTTGCAGTGACTGTTCGCTTCAGGCATTAAAAGCCGGACTAAACAAAGCACTTCAACACCAATATGAAAGAAACGCCATTCGGGAATATGTGTACAATAACTTTTCGCCTACAAAAATTGCCAATATGCATATCGACCTTTATGAATCCATTCTAAAACAATGAGTACGAAACTATCAATCATTACTATAAACTACAACAACTGTGCAGGATTGAAACGCACAATAGATAGCGTTGTATCCCAATCATTCAAAGACTATGAATGGATTGTCATCGATGGCGGCAGCAAGGATGGCAGCAAGGATTTGATTGAGCAGTACTCCGACAGTTTTACCTATTGGGTCAGCGAGCCGGACAACGGCATCTACAACGCTATGAATAAAGGCATCGAAAAAGCCAACGGTGAATGGATGCTTTTTTTAAACAGCGGAGACTGGCTTTATGACAACGACACCCTCAAACAGGTATTCTCGAAATCATACGATGCCGACATTCTCTATGGCGATGTGATGTACCATTGGCCAGACGGCAGGGGACAAGAAATGGAGAGAAAACCAGATAAAATAAGTCTATATTTCTTTTACACAGACACTTTGTGCCATCAAGCCACATTTTATAGAAAAAATATTTTCAACACACACAAATACAACGAATCTTTCCGCATTTGTTCTGATTGGGCATTATATATCCAGTTATTGACCGAGGGATACCGGTTCCAACACTTGCCGTTCTGTATTTCAAATTTTGCCCAAGACGGAATCAGTACGCATCTGACAGCTGAACATTTGGCTGAACGTGAACATGTTTTCAATGAGTATTTCGCGGACTGTATTCGACCCGATCTTGATCAACTGAAAAAAATCGATGAAAGTAAAAAATACATTGAAAGCCACCGTTCATACAAATTCATTATGGCTACAGCCAATAGAATCATCTCCATTATGGAAAAGATAGTGTATTTTTTTGAAAATAAACGAGCAAAACATACGCCACAAAAGAGTTATGAATCTAATGAATAATATCGTTTCAATCATCGTTCCTTGTTATCAACAAGCTGAATATTTACCCGATGCTCTTAATAGCGTTTTAGATCAGACATACACAGATTGGGAATGTATCATTGTCGACGACGGTTCCACCGACAACACCAAAGAGATTGCCTCCAATTACTGTAATAAAGACCAAAGATTTAAATATGTCGGGCAACCTAACCAGGGGTTAGCAACAGCGAGAAACAACGGTATAAAAGCATCCAATGGAAAATTCATTCTGCCATTGGATTCTGACGACCGTATTGCTCCTACATATCTCGAAAAAGCAGTCAAGTATTTTACAGAACATCCAGAAACGACAATTGTATACTGTCAAGCCGTCTTTTTTGGAGAAGTAAACCAAAAATGGGATCTTCCCATTTATAATTACGAATCGTTCATATGGATGAATAGCATTTTCTGCTCTGCCGTATACAAACGGGCTGACTATGACAGAACAATAGGATATAATCCAAATATGAAGCACGGCTTCGAAGACTGGGATTTATGGCTTTCAATTCTAAACAAAGATTCCATTGTATACCAAATTGATGAGCCTTTGTTCTTTTATAGAAAAAAGAAACAATCTATGACCGATGGCACACATGTACAGATGAGAGCACTCTATAGAACTATATACAACAATCACAAAGAAATTTATGCTCCATACCTTGACCACATAATTGAATACCATAATGCAAGCCTGCTTCTGGAGGAAGAATCACATAATGCCATACTGAAAGTGAAAGCCTCAAAATCATATCGCCTCGGATACTTATTGTTACATCCAATATACAAATTGTTAAATCTTTTCAAGAAATAAGATGACCGATAGACCCTTGTTTTCCATCATGATAGCAAACTACAATGACGGGAGGTATATAAACGAAGCTTTGGCCAGTATTGCCAGACAATCCTACGACAACTACGAGGTAATAATTGTCGATGACGGATCCACCGATGATTCCAAAGAAATATTGCAAGGCCTGGAACCAAATCCTAAATATCATATTTACTACAATGATGTTAACCATGGATGTGGATATACAAAACGTAAATGTGTCAGCCTTGCGAACGGAGACATTTGCGGTTTCTTAGATGCCGACGACGCACTTACAGATGATGCTTTGCAGACAATGGTTGACAAACATATTCATCAACCAGATACAAGCCTAGTTTATTCAAGGTGTTATATGTGCAACAATGTCCTTTCTCCTCTTTTTGTGACCATGCACCAATGCCAAATTCCTGAAGGAAATAGTTTTTTGTTATACAAACGCGGTGCCATATCACATTTCGTCTCCTTCAAGAAATCTTATTATGATAAAACCCTCGGTATTAATCCTAATTTCAAAATCGCAGAAGACCTTGACCTTTACTTCAAGTTGGAAGAAGTTGGGAAAACACTATTCATCGACAAACCTTTGTACTATTACCGTAGTGGCACAGGAAACAACACTTCTTTAGACAAAAACGTTATTAAGGCTGCCTATTGGGAAATAATAGCAAAAACAGACGCTTGCCGCAGACGCAATCTAAATCCTGAAAGAAATGAGATTCCTGCAATAGAAGAAATTGTAAATTCAATAGTGTCGACAGAAACTGATAGAATAAAAAAATCTCGTGAATACAAACTTGGCAACTATATTCTTCACCCATATTCTATTATTAAAAGACTCTTTCAAACAAGATGAAATATAAAATAGCATCTTTTGACATATTTGACACTTGCGTAACTCGTGCATGTGGCTCATCAGAAAACTTTTTAGATGTACTATCCACTAAAGTTTTCCTATCTGAAGTAGATGAGTCTACCAGGCAACAGTTTATAATCTTTAGAAAAAAAGCAGAAGAATTATCATATAGTAATAATAAAAAAAACACTATATATGATATTTATAACAATTTCTCTTATTATAACCCCAAACTAAAAAATAAAGAGGAATTAATAAAAATAGAAATAGAATTAGAAGAATATGTCATTGTGCCGGTTCTATCAATAAAGAATAAAATTGAAGAATTGAGAAATTCAAATGTCCGGATAATCTTTATCTCAGATATGTATTTACCATCTTCCATTTTAAAACCTATCTTACTAAAAAAAGGCATACTAAGAAATAGTGATGATTTATTCATATCTTGTGAAACTGGCTACTCAAAAAAAGACGCAAGTATTTTCAAATATATTCATGAACGGGAAAAAATTGAATATCGCGAATGGGTTCATTATGGTGACAACAGAATAGCCGACGTAGAGTCTCCCAGAAAACTTGGAATTCAAACCATATACATCAATCATGCCTATAATACATTCCCATTAATACTAAACCAAACAACAGATTATTTTAACTTTAAATATAAAAGCATTTTAGCTGGAATTTCTAGATCTCTGTTTCTTTCAAATACATCTAACGATCGAAATGCATTAATCACTGACTTAATCGCTCCTCTGTATTGCTCCTTTATATATAGTATTTTTATTGATGCATCTCGAAAGAAAATTAAAAATATATTTTTTTGTGCCAGAGACTGTTACCAAATATTCAAAATTGCTCAAATTATTAATCTGGACTTTCCGACAATATCAATCAAATACCTGCACATATCAAGAGAGGCTCTTAAAAATACGCCTACTGAAATTCTGTTGTCTTATTTTATCCAAGAAGGCTTAGCCTCAAAAGATAATTTATGTGCTATAGTAGATGTAACAACAACAGGACAGACTCAAACCATAATAAATAATATTCTTAACAATAATAACTTCAATTTAATATATGCATATAATCTTATAAGGTACGACTCTTCAATCAAGAATTTCTCAGACAAAATGTCTATTAATTATTGCAGACAAAATTATGCACAAATTAACAAAATAAGCAAGTCTCTTTTTGAGTTGAAAGTTGTTCCTCCTTTACTAGAATCTATATTTTCCATAAATAATGAACATAGAACAATTGGGTATAAAAAAAATGATACAATAATAAGCCCAATTTTTGCAGAATCTGATTCAAATCAGGACTGCATTCAAGATGATAAAGAATACATTTCTGATTTGCAAGCTACAATTCTCACCCAATATGCCCAAAAGTATATTAGTTTTAATTTAGGGTTATATTCTAATACTATACTTGCTGAAATAGCACTTAAACAACTTCTCCGTTTTTTTTATATACCAGAGAAAATATATATCAAAGGTCTATTGAATTGTAAACTCATTGAGAATGGAAAGACAATCCCATTTGTTAAAAATGATTCTTTTTTGTCAATATTAAAAAACAAAGGGAAAGATACATTATGGGATCGAGCAACTATCATATACAGTTTACCATCTATTCTTTCTAAATTATTTATAAAATGGAGGATTTTAAGGAGGAATACTAATGATTGATATTGTCGCTATTTTAGGAGGCCTAGGGAATCAAATGTTTGACTACGCTTTTTTTCTAAGCCTTAAAAAGAAGAAAAAATGCAAAATATGTTTAATTGATATCGACCAAAGCGTAGATCGACATTTCGGTCTTGAAATATTTAAAATATTCAACACCAAGTATTCATCCCGCTATAAGTTCTACATTGCTTTAAAAAGAATATTCCCTATTATTGAGAGAAGAAAAAGAATAATAAGACAGATTAATAGCCTAAATTATGATGAGTCAATATTTAAAAACAGTATAAAAATACCTTATTATTATGGTTACTGGCAGTCAGAAAAATATTTTAAAGACATAGAAACAAAAGTAAGAAAATCATTTTCGTTTAAACTTGAATTAATTAGCAACAAGAATTTATCCCTGGCAAAAACAATCAGAGGGACAAATTCAGTATCAATTCACGTAAGACGAGGTGACTACTTAATGGAGATCGGGTGGGACACATGTAATTTAGAATATTACAATAAAGCAATAAAATACATAGAACAAATTCTTCCACACTGCACATTCTATGTTTTTTCTGATGATATTCTTTGGTGTATGAAGAATTTAACTAATAAATACAATTTTATTTATGTTGACTGGAACAAAGGTAATGATAGTTGGCAAGATATGTATTTGATGAGTCAATGTAAGCATAATATCATAGCAAATAGTACATTCAGTTGGTGGGGGGCATGGCTTAATAATAATCCCCAGAAAATAGTCATTACCCCATCAATATGGTTTAATGATCGAAATCCAAATGACTGTGACATCATACCTGACAATTGGATAAAAATGTGATCCACATAGAAATAACAATTATAATCAGGTGTGTTTATTTAAGAATCATACTACATCTACTCCTATTTCATATAACCGTATATCTTTCCAAATGATTTCCGTAGCACTATGCACTTATAATGGTGAAAAATACATCACCTCTCAAATAGAATCTATTTTAAACCAATCTCTTCCTGTTGACGAAATAGTAGTTTGTGATGATGGCTCTTCTGATTCTACTTTAGATATATTAAATGCTATAAAAGACAGTTGTGCTATCAAAATCCATATTCATCAAAACAAAACAAACCTTGGTGTCTGCGCCAATTTCGAACAGGCTATTTCGTTGTGTCAAGGTGACGTCATATTCCTTTCCGATCAAGACGATATATGGGAACAGAACAAAGTTCAAACTATAGTTTATTGGTTTAATCAAAACAAGGACAAATCGGCAGTTTTTACAGATGCAAAACTTATTACGGAAGACGACAATCCCTTTATTGATAAAACGCTTTGGGATTGCATCGGATTCAACAAAAAAATGCGTAAATACTTTGACAAAGGACTTGCATTGGAGTCTTTCTTTATCAATAAAGCGACAGGTGCGACTATGGCCATCCGAAAAGAATTACAATTTTCTTTTGCTAAATACTGCAACAACGACAATGTGCTTCATGACTATTGTATTGCTCTGAAGGCTTTAGATAATAATAAACTGGGCTATATTGACAAACCGTTAATAAAATACCGTATACACAGCAATCAACAAGCTGGCATAAGTTACCAACTCAACCACCCTGAAATCTTCGGAAATATCCTACGTCCATTATGTAACATACCATCTGATTTTTGTTTTAAAAATGAATTGACTGTCCGACATGCAAAGTTCGGTCACAAACGTGCTTCATTCACATTCTTTAATGTCTTTTTTAACCCTCATAACTATATCCAATTATATAAAACATACTTTTTGAGGTTTTATTTATACGATCTAGTATATAAGATCCGAGCCGCGATGAAATGAGTTTTTATGAATATCGAGACAATTTCTAATAAACCATCACGTATAGATTACATTGACCTTTTAAAAGGATTCACTATACTGTGGATTGTTTGGTGGCACGCAGGGTGTCCTCCATTTGCACAACCATACTATCACGTACCTATTTTCTTTTTTCTTTCTGGCCTTTTCTTCAAAAAAAGAGATGGTTTCAAAAATCACCTTAAACGAACAACTAAACATATTGGTATTCCATTTTTGTTTTTCTATGTCATCTCTTATCCGTACAGAATGATTGTCTACCTTTGGGATCACAAAACTCTTGTTGGGTTTAGATGGAATTGTATTCTGGATTTATTTAAAATAGAATGGAGGGCAGACTATCTATATGTAAATGTTCCACTTTGGTTCCTGATGTGCTTATTTTCACTTCAGATCATTTATTTTTTTATCAACAAGCTTCCGGATTGGATCATTTGGATTATTGCACTTTGTAGTGCAGCAACCTATATATATACCCAACATATTCCTACTCCATTTATGCTAAACGACGCGATGCATTACCTTACTTATTTCGCTGTTGGAAATTTAATTGGCCCGAAATTATTATTATTTTTAAAGAATAACAGAAACCGAATTGTATTAGTTTTCTCTTGTATTATATTGTATGTGATTATAAAACTTTTTGCGCCTCTGATTCAACATGAATTTATAAACAATATTTCGTCACATTTGCTTACCTTTGTTTTTATTTTTCTTATAATTGCATTATTCTCATTTATAAGAAAGGTTGACCGAAAGAACATTCTTAGGTTTTATGGTCTAAATTCATTAAGTGTTTTAGGATTACATGTTCCTGTATTGATAGTATTCCAACGTATCATGCACAAATTATTCGACAACTTCGGACTTGAAGGTGCATTCGTATGCACTGTTTTAACTATAATCACACTATATCCTTTTATTGTCTTTATAAACAAACATTTGCCATTTTGTATAGGTAAAAACAGCAATACAGACGATAAAATATTGTCTTAAACTTAAAAAAAATACACTTTTGGATGCAATACCATAAGTGAAAATGAGACAAAAGACACAGACATGAGAGGTGCACAATGAAGAACTCGGAGTTTACGAATGGAAAGAGGTCAAGACGGGCAAGCATGTTTTCGACGAGACATACAAGATTACGATAGCGATGGAGTTCCTCGAGCGGCGGTGCCTTGCATCTGAAATAGTCGCCAAGTACACCATCAGAAGCGTGGCAATGCCGAACTGATGGCTTAACAACTACATGAATGAAATAATTTGTATTTCTCTACAGCCAGAAAAGTACAACGAGACAGACATGTAAAAAAGTACAACTATAACTGAAACAGGCGAGAAAGTCGAAAGTGTCAACCGAAAAGATAATGCTGTAAACATGATCAGGGATATGAAAGAAACAATGTAAACCAATTCTGTTTGTCCATCCCAAATCTGTCTGTTGTGATCACCAACTTGACTGAAGTAACTATTTTCAGGGAATTCAAGGTGAATGATAGATAATTCTTTTTTCTACAACGCACACAATAAAAATATTGATATATCAACAATATATTATATATTTTAGCCGTTATAATTGATATTTCTATATTTTAACCAATGAGCAGTATCGACAAAAGTTTATCGGGCCACGATATCATTCAGGAACTGGGAAAAAGGTTTGCTCAATACCGCAAGCGAATGAAAATGACGCAAAAACAGGTAGCCGAGCAATCGGGACTCAGCGTGTTCACCATCAGCGGATTTGAAAACGGTTCGCAAACAGGGATTTCGCTGGCTTCGTACATCAGGCTGCTAAGAGCACTTGACTTGGTGGAATTAATGGACCAAGCTCTGCCGGAGCTAACAGAAAGCCCTCGCGAAGCGTACTATAAATCATTGAAAAAACACAGTGAAAACAACAAATACAATAATTAAGGTTATTCTTTTCGACCATGTAGTTGGTTACCTTTCATGGGACGAGAAACGCAAAAGGGCCGCTTTTGAATACGATCAAAAGTTCCTTGATCTAGGTCTTGATATTGCTCCACTGACAATGCCTATTAACTCTGTCAGAAGCCGAAATGGAATGACTTGGGATGGTATTGAAGACCAATTATACCAAGGTTTGCCTGCCGTCTTTGCCGATTCCCTGCCCGACAAATGGGGAACATCGCTCTTCAAACGATGGATTACAGAAAACAATTTATCAAAGAAAACGGTTACTCCTCTCGACCATCTTGCTTTTATCGGCAAAAGGGGAATAGGTGCACTCGAATACGAACCGGCCATTGATTTAGGTAAGAGTACTTCAACAAACATTGACATTCAACAACTATACGAGTTTGCAAAACAGATTCTTGACGAACGGGAAACGACAATACTCAACTACGATAATTCCATTCTTTGGCAAGACTTGATTCGCGTAGGCACTTCTGCTGGAGGAAAACGTCCTAAAGCTATTGTTGCCATCAACAAAATTACCGGACAGACTATGTCGGGACAAGGTTTGATACCCGAAGGATTCTGTCATTATATCCTGAAATACGATGACAATCAAGGCTTTCCTTATGCAAAAATAGAGTATATCTATTACCTGATGGCTTCGGACGCTGGAATTAAAATGATGCCTTCATCATTGAAGCAATATGGCAACATCAGTCACTTTCTCACTGAGCGATTTGATCGCAAAGGTAATAAAAAAATTCATACACAAACACTTGCTGCCATCAAACCATTTTCAGATTCGTACGAGGATGCTTTTTCGGCAATGAGAGAACTCAACTGTTCTTATTCCGACTTCGAACAGCTATACAGAATAATGGTTTTCAATATTTTGAGCGGCAATGTAGATGATCACAACAAGAATATTTCTTTCCTGATGGATGATTACGGCAAATGGAGCCTTGCGCCAGCATACGACATTACATATTGTCTGGATTCTAACAGTTCCAAACTGTATAATCGACACGAATTGACAATTCAAGGAAAAGCTTACGACATTACCATTAATGATTTGTTAGCTATAGGTGAGAAAAACGACATTCGAAATTGCAGTCAAATCATTGATGAGATAAAAGAAACAATATCAAATATCGACTTATACGCTAAAAGAGTAGAAATTCCAAACACCGTACTGCACACAATCAAAAAGACAATTAATCTACAATGATTTTCAACTCTATAGAATTCCTTATTTTTCTGCCAATTGTCTTTGCCATCTATTGGTTGCTGAAAGGCAGGCTGAAATGGCAGAACGCTTTTGTTGTCGTCGCTTCATACTTCTTTTATGGGTGGTGGGACTGGCGGTTTCTGTTCCTTATCGCCTTCACGTCGCTATGCAGCTACCTTTCAGGAATATGGATAGGAAGGAATGTTAACGAAAACGAAAACGAAAACATTAACGTTGACTTAAACCTTAACGATAACCTTGACGTTGGCGATAACGAAAAAATTATCGCAAGCAGGGATGCTTGCGTACCAAAATGCTCACTTAGTTGCTTACCAAAACGATGCGCGCGAAGAATTGCTGCAGCGAATATTGTCATCAACCTACTGATTCTTGGGGTTTTCAAGTACTACAACTTCTTTGTCGAATCGTTCGTCGCCCTCTTCCCTGCCCTCAATGCCGACCATCTGCTTCTGAACATCATTCTGCCGGTGGGTATCAGTTTCTACACTTTCCAGGCTTTGAGCTACAGCATTGACGTCTATCGCCGCAAGCTGGAACCTACACGAGACATTGTGGCATTCTTCGCCTACGTCAGTTTCTTTCCGCAGTTGGTGGCTGGTCCTATCGAGCGCGCCACAAACCTGTTGCCTCAGTTCGAGCGCAACCGTACATTCGACTACACCACGGCTGTCGACGGTCTGCGCCAGATGCTATGGGGATTCTTCAAGAAAATGATTGTCGCTGACCGATGCGCTGTGTTTGTCGACAGTGTGTGGGGTGACCTAAGCTCACAAAGCGGCAGCACGCTACTGATGGCGGCCATTTGCTTTACGTTTCAGATCTATGGTGACTTCTCTGGTTACAGCGACATCGCCATCGGTACTGCAAAATTGTTCGGCATACACTTGAAGCGCAACTTTAATGTACCATACTTTAGTCGCGATATAGCAGAGTTTTGGCGCCGTTGGCACATATCGCTTACCACTTGGTTCCGCGACTATCTTTATATACCTCTGGGTGGCAGTCGTGTGAGCAAAGCCAAAGTAGTACGCAACACATTCATCATCTTCCTCGTCAGCGGTCTCTGGCACGGTGCCAACTGGACCTTCGTTGCATGGGGTGCCTACCACGCACTGCTGTTCCTGCCTCTAATTTTGCTTGGCAAAAACCGCCGCTATACCAACATCGTGGCCGAAGGCCGAATGCTGCCGACGGTCAAAGAATTCCTGCAGATGCTGCTGACGTTCTTCCTCGCCGTCATCGGTTGGATCATTTTCAGGTCCGAAAACATCGGGCAGGCAGGGCAATTCATCGCCGACATCTTCCGCAACGGGTTGCTAACAGTGCCACAAACCCCAGGCCTGACGCTGCTGTTCGCGCTGGTGATGTTCGTCGTGGAATGGTTTAACCGTTCACAGGAACACGGTCTGGTATTGGATGGCATCCGACAGCGCTGGATTCGCTGGAGCATCTACTATGCACTGGCATTCGCAATCATTCTCTTTTCGCATGAGAGCGAAACATTTATCTACTTCCAGTTCTGATTGTTTCAATACAAACTCAAGCAACCACTACTTATTATTTATTAATCAATAATTTAAATAGCTCATCATACCTCACACTACATAACTAATTATGCAGACAACCGACACTGAAAAAAAACAAACAAAAGCCACTGAACAAGAAGAACAATGGACCGCTATCCTTGAGCCGCGGAAGAAATTCATGCAACTCAACCTCAAGGAATTGTGGGACTACCGCGACCTCTTCAGCATTTATGTACGCCGCAACATCGTGACGGTCTACAAACAGACGGTGCTGGGCCTGGCGTGGTTCTTCATCAGCCCCGTTTTCACGACAATTATGTATATGTTCGTATTTGGCGGACTGGCAGGAATCTCGACCGGCGGTGTACCGCAGGCTGTCTTCTACCTCAGCGGAATCCTGATGTGGAACTACTTCAACGCCTGCTTCAACCAGAACAGTAACGTGTTGGCTGCCAATGCAGGAATCTTCGGAAAGGTCTATTTCCCAAGACTTATCATCCCTCTGGCGGGAATGACGTCGTCGCTGGTAACATTCGGCATACAGTTGCTGCTACTCATCGTCGTCTACGTCTACTACCTCATCACGGGTGCACCGCTCTGCCCACGATGGGAACTGCTGCTATTCCCTGTCTATCTGTTGCTGATAGCGCTGACGGCAATGTCGTGGGGTATGATAGTAAGCTCGATGACTGTGAAATACCGCGACCTAAATATGCTTGTCGGTTTCGGTATCAGCCTGCTGATGTATGCCACGCCTATCATCTACCCGATGAGCCTTACCGAGGCTAAGAGCTACGGCTGGATTGTGCGTCTTAACCCGCTCAGCGGTGTCTTCGAGTCGTGGCGCTACTCAATCACTGGCATTGGCGAAATGGACTGGACGGGTCTGCTCTACTGTCTTGGTTGCCTTGTTGTTACTATGTTCATCGGCCTGTTGATGTTCTCAAAAGCCGAACGCAATTTCATCGACACAGTATAATATTCCCTTCAGGTCGCTTCGCTCAAAATCTAAAAAAAATCTTTTAATAAAATCTATACATTTCTCATTTACAACTGCTATTTGTTTATTTTCTTTTGATTTTTGAAAGATTTTGAGGACGAAGTCCGACCTAACAAGACGTTTTTTTATTTATATATTTCCCAGCATAGCAATATGAACCTGATTGAGGAGCACAACAATAAATATATATTTTTCAAAGAAATAACTGGTGCCGCTATGAAAGTCCATAGCAAATTCCACTCTGGTCTCCTTGAATCCGCTTATGAAGCAGCTTTGAAGTATCTACTTGAAAATCAAGGCTACAATGTAAAAAGCCAAGTATATCTACCAATATATTGGGATGATGTGAAACTCGATCAGACATACCGCATGGATCTTGTTGTCAATGATAGTATTATTTTAGAATTAAAGGCTATTAATTTTGTTGACAAAGAACATCGTAAACAACTGTTTAACTATATGAATCTAACTCACATGCCGTATGGAATGCTGATTAATTTCGGACCTAATGGTTTATATTCAGAGTGGTATGAATATCATCTAGAGTCTAATAATATTGAGAAAGTGAAACTTTTGTAATGGTCGCTTCGCTCAAAATCTAAAAAAAATCTTTTAATAAATCTATTCACTTCTCATTTACAACTGCTATTTAATTATTTTTTATTTGATTTTTGAAAGATTTTGAGGACGAAGTCCGACCTAACGTTATGTAGTTCAACTAAAATATAGCTTAATATCATTCTAAAAATGGCTATAAAACAAACAAAAAAAACAAACAAAAATAATCGTTTGGTTCGCGTCGATATGATGATCGGCATGGCAATGATTTTGGTCGTGCTGGGCCATTTCAGCGTCGGCACCGAACCAGCATGGTACCATACGCTCCACAACTGGATCTACTCGTTCCACATGCAGATGTTCCTCTTCCTGTCGGCTTTCCTGGTACGCTATACCTACAAGCCCGTCGAAAACGTCTCCGGCTACTTCAAGTACATCTGGCGCAAATTCATCAAGTTCTTCCTGCCATTCCTACTGATTGGCATCGCCGTGGCCCTGCTTGCCTGCGTGTTCAAGGACGTTGAATTCTCGTGGAATCACATTGGCAACTCGATCAAAACACTGCTGCTCTACCCGCGCCGGAGCGAAGCCTCCTTCCTGTGGTACATCTACATCCTTTTCGGCTACTACCTCGTCTCGCCGCTCTTCTTCCGACTGCCGCAGTGGGCACGCGTGCTATGCTGCGTCGGGGCCATGTTCCTGCCGATGCTCGACGCAGGCCATACACTCGACGCCTACGACTTCAGCCGCTACACCTTCTTCTATTGCCTCGGAGTACTCTGCGCCGAATGGATCGACGAAATCAGCAGCGTGAAACCATGGATGTGGGGACTCGCATCCGTCCCGTTCCTTGCCTACACCTATTGGGTCTTTGCCGAAAGCGCTGCCATCGGATTCGAATACACGCAACTCGACTGGTGGTTCATCGTCACCGGAACATCCTCGATACCATTCTTCTATCTGCTCTCTATGGCTCTCGAAAAGACAACCGTCACCAGCAAGGCACTCACCCTTGTCTCCAAGGACTGCTACTGGATCTACCTGCTGCAGATGTTCATCATCTGGGGAATGGTCCACGTCACCGCCGAAAGCAGCATGTCGTTCGTCACATTCTTTATCATATCGACACTGCTTGCGATATGCTTGCCAATCCTGCTGGCCGAAACAACGAGGCGATTGATAAAGGTTAAGGGTTAAATATAATCGCATTGCCTTTTCGCAGGCAGGGATGCCTGCGTACCATATTGCGGTTTTTGCATATTTTCGTTTTTTCGCGCATCTTCGCAATCCATTTTCCGCACTTTCTGCGAGACATAAAAAAGCGGGACACCCGATCGAGTTTCCCGCCAAAAATACATCTTTGAAATAAGTAAGCACGCCTTTGTGTACGCATAACCCCAAAAAAAGTTTCGTTTTCACAAAATTTTTTTCAAATAAAGCAGTTTATATTCATTATGAAAAAATACCTATACCTACTCCCAGCCCTTCTTCTTGCGGCTTCGCTGCTGGCCTGCGGAGGCAACAATATCGACGAGCTGCCTCGTGAAGAAGCACTTAAAGTACTTGATGCCAAAATACAGAAAGACAAAGACAACGATGACCTCTACTATCAACGGGCCAAAACACTCATCGCTCTCGGCAAAGAGAAAAACCAGTCGCAGTATTTTAAAGAAGCTATAAGCGACCTCGAAAAAGCCATCAAAATCAACGACAGCAAAAGCGAATACTATACCGCCATTGGCGATGCCTACTTCAGCCTCGGCAACGTCAGCGACAGCTACACGTCTCTTCAGAACGCTCTGAAGATTGACCCCGACAACTTCGAAGCATGCCTCAAAATGGGCGAAATTGCCTTCTACAGCAAGGACTACGACCGCGCTATGGAAAGCCTCTCCAAAGTCACCGAACAAGACAAAAACAACCAGACTGCCCTGTTCATGAAAGGCTACATCTGCAAGGAGACGGGCGACACTGCCAACGCCGTCAACTATTTCCGACACATTATCGAACTTTATCCCGACTACGAACCGGCCTACGAGGAACTGGGCATGCTCTACGCCACACATCGCAACAAGCTCGGCCTCGAATACCTGACAACAGCCCTGTCGCTGCAGCCCGACAACACCAACGTGCTCTACGGTCTTGCCATGCTCTACCAGGATGCTGAAGAGGCCGACAAAGCCACCGAATACTATGTAAAAATCCTCGAAATAGACCCGAACAACAAAAACGCATGGTTCAATCGCGGATGGATGGAACTCGTTCTGTATCAGGACTACAACGCTGCCGTCGACTTCTTCGGCAAAGCCATCGAATGCGACCCCGAATTCGCCGAGGCACACTACAACCGCGGCATTGCTTACCAGCAACTTGGCGACAGCCAAAAAGCCGAATCATGTTTCCTTGCAGCAAAAAACTTAGGCTTTAACAACGACTAAACACCCCTCCCGTAATCCCAAAACAATTGTCTTAAGATTAAAAGGTTAAGATTAAAAGGTTAAGGTTAAGGTTAAGGTTAAAGTTAAGGTTAAAGTTAAGATTAAACAATAAAAACACAACAATATATGAAAGACGTAAAGCAATACATCGAAGCCAACAAGGACCGATTCCTTGAGGAACTTTTCTCCCTTATCCGCATCCCCTCCATCTCGTCCAAAAGCGAGCACAAGGAGGATATGGTTCGCTGCGCCAACCGCTGGAAAGAATTGCTGCTGGCTGCCGGTGCCGACCGTGCCGAAGTGATGCCCACCGACGGCAACCCCGTGGTTTACGGCGAGAAGACTATCGACGCCTCCAAACCCACCGTGCTCGTCTACGGCCACTACGACGTTATGCCTGTGGCTCCCCTCGAACTCTGGAAAACCAGCCCCTTCGAGCCTGTCGTCAAGGATGGCTACATCTGGGCTCGCGGCGCAGACGACGACAAAGGCCAGAGCTTCATGCACGCTAAAGCTTTTGAACTGATGGTCAAAACCGGACAACTGCCCTGCAACGTGAAATTCATGCTCGAAGGCGAAGAGGAAATCGGAAGCCCCAGCCTCTACGGTTTCTGCGAAAAGCACAAAGAATTGCTGCGTGCCGACATCATTCTGGTTAGCGACACCAGCATGCTCGGCCTCGATACCCCGAGCATCTGCGCAGGCCTGCGCGGTCTCGACTACTGGGAAGTGGAAGTCACAGGCCCCAACAGCGACCTGCACAGCGGCATATACGGCGGCGCCGTCGCCAACCCCATCATCATCCTCAGCAAGATGATTGCCAGCCTCCACGACGAGAACAACCATATCACTATCCCCGGATTCTACGACGACGTTGTGGAACTCTCACGCGAAGAGCGCGACCTGATGGCTCAGGCTCCGTTCAACCTCGACGAATACCAGAAAGCCCTCGACATCAAGACCGTACACGGCGAAAAGGGCTACTCGACCATCGAACGCACCGGCATACGTCCTTGCCTCGATGTCTGCGGCATCTGGGGCGGCTACCAAGGCGAAGGAAGCAAGACAGTTCTGCCCTCGAAGGCATACGCCAAGATCTCGACCCGTCTCGTCGCCAACCAGGACTACGAGAAGATTGCCAAGCAGTTCCAACAGTATTTCGAGTCCATCGCTCCCGAATGCGTCAAGGTCAAGGTCACACCGCTCCACGGCGGCGCTCCCTACGCTTCTCCTATGGATCTGCCCGCATACAAGGCTGCCGAGAAGGCAATGACTACCACGCTTGGCAAACGCCCCATCCCGACACGCAGCGGCGGAAGCATCCCTATCATTTCGGGATTCGAACGCATCCTCGGCATCAAGAGCATCCTGATGGGCTTCGGCCTGCAGAGCGATGCCATCCACGCACCAAACGAAAACTATCCGCTCGCCAACTTCTTCAAGGGCATCGAGACAATCCCCTACTTCTACGAAAACTTCGTCGAACTGGAATCGGCAAAAAACTAATATCCATTTCATTGACAAACGGCATCTCCTGTTCTACTTGAGGTGCCGTTTTTTTTACCTCATACCTCATGCGCAATCCTCTCGTACCGGTAGCCATCCTCCTCGCCTTGCTGATTTTCGCGGGCGAGTCGTTCTTTGGCATTATCTCACGCTGGCGCGACCCGATGCGCTCGCCGACTCACTATGCAAACTATGTCGACGATTCCAACTGGATGCTCGCAAGGGTGTCTGAAATTCCGACGCATGGGGCCAACAGTCTGCATGTCACCGCCGAAGTGATGCAGATTTGCGACAGCAACGGCAATTGTCACTCCGTGCACGGCAAAATTCTGCTCTACTGCAAATACTCACTTGCCACAATGCCTTCCTATGGCGACGAACTGCTGATTCTTGCATCTCCCGACATCCCATCGGCCGACGAAAACCCTCACCAGTTCAACTATCGCAGGCACCTTTCCCGACACGGAATACTATACACCGACTTTGTCGACTCTTCAAACCTTCGCATCGTATCGCATTCTTCTGCAGGATTGATGGGATGGATAACCTCCTTGCGACAAAAGTTGGTCAATGTCATACATCTCAGCACTCTATCTCCTTCGCAACAGGGCATTGCCGAGGCTCTCTTTCTTGGCTGGGACGACGACCTGACTCCGGAGACTGAATCCCACTTCCGCAGTGCCGGTATCACTCACCTGCTTTGTGTCAGCGGTCTACATGTCGGCATCGTGGCTCTGCTTGTGGGCTACTGCCTCGTTTTCATCGGCAACGGCCGACGCTCGCGCATCATAAAAGGTTTGCTGCAGATTGCTGCCATTTGGCTTTTTGTGGCTCTCTCCGGGATGGCACCGGGCACGACAAGAGCCGGCCTGATGTTCACACTTGTCGTCGTCGGACAGATGTTCTACTCACAGCCCCCGACTCTCAATGCCATTGCAGCTGCTGCAATAATAACACTCACGGTCAACCCCTTGACGCTCTTCGACGTGGGTTTCCAGATGTCCTATTGTTCCGTCATCGGAATTGTCCTTTTCACGCGTCCTCTCGAAACATTGATTCCTTTGCCGAAGGCTAATGGCGGTTCAATGAAACGGCTCGGATGCAACCTTCTCGCCAAAGCACGTACTCTCCTATGTGTAAGCATCGTGGCACAGTGCTGCATCTCGCCATTGCAGCTGTTCTACTTCCACCAGTTCTCACCCTATTTCCTTGTTGCCAACATGCTGGTTGTACCCTTCGCAGCCCTCCTCTTGGGCAGCGTCATCGTACTGGTTCTGCTCGCCTGGTGGCCATTCGCCTTCAAAGTCGTGGGATTTCTACTGTCTGCCGAATTGTCGGCAACTGAATGGGTTACATCGAAGGTGGCCTCATGGCCAAACGCTCTGATAGAAGGTCTGTACTGCGATGGCGCCACGCTCATTCTGGCTTATGTTTTCATCGCTCTACTCGGTATGGCTCTGATTCTCGCCAACCGCCCGCTCGAAGAACGTAACAAAATGCTTTTCAGACCTCTAACAGCAATTCTTTCCTCACTGCTCCCTGTCGTTCTGCTTGTGGCTCATTTGCATCATGTCGATGTGCAATGTTCCAACCAACGCCATTTCGATGTCTACCATGTCGGATATCGCACTGCCATCGAGTTCTTTGCCGGCCATGAAAGCTATCTGCTATGCGACTCTGCAACAGCATCTAACCCATCCAAAATAGATTTCCAGACTGCCAACAACCGCGTTTACCGGCAGGCCGAACGAATCAGCATACTCACTCTCGACACTGTTTTCGACAATGGCATCCTGCTCGTAAACAACAGGTTCATAGGTTTCAATGGCAAAACAATACGTATCGTCGACCGTAGCAATTTCCGCGAACAATCGGCCTACAGACCGTATGTCGACTACCTGTTGCTGCGCGAAAGCCCTTACATTACAATTAACGAACTCTGCAACAACTACACTTTCGACACCTTAATCATCAGCTCACAAAACTCCAAACGTCGTCGCAACGCATGGATTGAACAATGCGATTCGGCTGGTATTGCATACAAAATCTGAGATTTAAACTACAGCAAAAATAACTTGGCGACCTCGTCGCGGCCTATTTTTTTATTGATGGCCTCGATGAGGTCACTTGTTTTATATGTCAGTTCGTGCTTCAGTGCCGGCGAAGCCAAAACGACCTTAAGGGTATGGGTCGCAGCATCGTATGCCACCGAGCGCGTCAGCTTCACAATGAACTCGCCCACCACTTCACGATAGGCCTGCTCAACTCGGTTGCTGGCTATGCTCTCGTCGAAGTTGTAGCGACGCAAAGCGGCATCTATCAGATCTTTTATTGTATATTCGTGCGACATATAAGTTCTCCTTTGTCGACATTGAAAATCTTGTGCGGCATATCCGGGGCCTGACGGAATATCGATTCCACACGGCCTTCCTGCGTATCGGTGATGAACACCTGACCAAAACGGTCACTTCCCACAAGCATCACCAACTGGCTGACCCTCAGCATATCCAACTTATCGAAAATGTCATCAAGCAACAGTATCGGCTTTGTGCCTATATGGGTCCTTATATATTCAAACTGAGCCAGTTTCAGTGCCAGCAGAAAGGTCTTCTGCTGACCTTGCGAACCAAAGCGCTTCACGGCGAATTCGCCGATATGGAAATCGAAATCGTCCTTGTGCGGACCTACAGTGGTATATTGAACCTGGGCATCGCGGCGGTGCATTTCGCCCAGCATCGACGACATGCTGCCCGAATCCATCTGGGTCTCGTAAGCAATCGTCGGATGCTCCTGATTTTGCACATCGCTATGTATCAGCGAATAGTAATCAGCAAAGAGCGGAGCAAACTCTTCGAGGAACTGGCGACGTGAGCTTACTATCGGCTCGCCATAGCGAACCAGCTGTTCGTCCCATATCGCTATGGCATCGTCGTCGAAATAGCGGTCCTCATAAAAGCGTTTCAGCAGCCGGTTGCGTTGCTCCAACGCCTTCTGGTAGCTGAGCAGGGTCTGGAGGTAACCGCGATCGACCTGCGATATTATGCCGTCAACAAACTTGCGACGCACCTCGCTGCCTCCTTGTATGAGGCTCTGGTCGCTCGGAGTGACTATCACCAACGGGAGCCGACCTATATGCTCCGCAAATGTCGAACAGGCTTTCTTGTTGAATTTCATTTTCTTCGACTGCCCGCGTTGCAGCGTGCACGACACCGGCACCGTCTCGCCTCCACGACCATCGTCCGTCACATAGCGACCGTGTATGGCAAAGAAGTCGGCACCCATGCGGATGTTCTGGCTGTCGATAGGGTTGAAATAGCTCTTGCAGAACGACAGGTAATACAGCGCATCCAGCAGGTTGGTCTTCCCCACCCCATTGTTGCCGACAAGGCAGTTGACATTGTTCGAAAACTCAACGTCAAGGTCTGTATAGTTTTTGAAGTTAGCCAATTGTAGTCGCTCTATATACATCTGATAGCTCCTTTTAGATAATAGATTTAGAGGGTTCCTATTTGACATTTAAGGTAATCTCTAAAAATTCGTTTAATTATCTTCGTTGACATTTCTTTGGCTCGGAAAAGCAAACAAGTTTTCTTTTCTCTCGCTTTGCGAAACGTTCGCGTTTTGTTTGCAAAACAAATTTCTAAATATCAATTCGTTTAATTCGTACAATTGCTCATTGCATTTTCTTTATTCATTATGTATTCGCAGGCATACCACGCCGTTTTAAATAATTATTAGAGGTGCTCTTAAGGTAATAATCTGTGAAGGACGGTATCACGCCTCGCATCTTAACCCTTCCACCCTCTCCTTCACCTGCTCCATCAGCCATCGCGGTGTCGACGTGGCTCCCGTTATGCCTATACGCTCTATGCCGTCAATCCATTCACGCTCCAGTTCGTCGGGCGACGAAATCATGCGTGTGTTTGGATGAACCTTGCGGCAATATTCATACAAATAGTGGCCATTCGACGAATTGACTCCCGAGACGAAGAGTACCAGGTCCACTTCCTTGGCAAACTCCTCGAGCTGCGTCGCCCTGTTCGCCACACGGCTGCAGATGGTGTTGTATGCCACGAAGTCGGCATTCTCCATTCCCTCCTCTCTTATACGGCTCTCAATCTTGGCAATGAGCTGATTGTACTCTTCTCTACTTTTTGTGGTCTGCGAATAGAGCCGTATCGGACGACGAATGTCTATGCCCGTTATATCGTCAGGACTCGAAACGATTATTGCCGTGTTTTGGGTTTGGCCGTTAAGTCCAATAACCTCGGCATGTCCCTGCTTGCCGAAAATGACCACCTGTCCGTTCACTTTCTTCATCAGCTCGTATCCCTCGCGAATCTTTTTTTGCAGGGCGAGCACTATGGGGCATGTTGCATCAATAAGGCTAATGCCCTGACGTCGTGCCTTCTCGTATGTTGACGGAGGCTCGCCATGGGCTCGTATCAGTACTTTGACCTTGGGCAGCGAATCCATTGCGCTATGATCTATAACCCTCAGTCCCAATTCTTTCAGACGCTGCACCTCCTCGTTGTTGTGCACTATGTCACCAAGGCAGTAAAGGCTGTGGTCGCCTCGAAGGTGCTCCTCGGCGGCGGCAATGGCTTTGACAACCCCAAAGCAGAATCCGGCGTTTTCATCTATTATGACAGACATTGGTTCTCCTGGTTGGCAGCCTCTATCACCTGCTCGTATTCGCTGGGTGTCAGGCCGTTGTAGAAATAGTATACTGGATTCACTTTCTTGCCGTTGAGCCACACCTCGTAGTGGCAATGCGGACCAGACGCAAGACCTGTGTTGCCCACATGACCTATCAGTTCGCCGCGCTTCACTTTCTGTCCTCGACGCACCTTCACGTCGTTCATGTGGCCGTATAGCGTCTTGTAGCCATAACCGTGGTTCAGCAGCACTGCCACACCGTATCCGCTGAGGCTGGCATCGCCTCGCCCGGCAACTTCGACAACGCCGTCGCCGGTGGCATAGATCGGGGTCCCTTTCTTGGCCGAAAGGTCAACACCGGTATGCATTCGCCGGTAGTGCAGTATGGGATGGTAGCGTGTTCCGAAACCAGAGATGACGCTGCACAGGTGCTTCTCGATGGGCATGATTGCAGGAATGCACTCCTGACGCTCCTTCTTGGTATTCGCCATCTGATACACCTCGTCGAACGATTTCGACTGCACATACAAACGCTTCGTCAAGTCGTCCAACTTTTTCGTTGTCTCTATAATCATCGACGAATGGTCATAACCCTCGAGATAGCTGTAGTCCTGACCCGTCAGGCGGGCAATCTGCTCGTCGCCGTCGATTGGTTCGGCCTCGAGCAAGGTGCGGTATATGCTGTTGTCTCGGTTCATGAGGTCGACAAGCACGGCCTCGTCGCGTTTTATGACACTGCGCATCTGGTCTATCTGGCGTTCCATGACGGCCAGTTCCCGCTTCATTTTCCGCTCCTTGGGCGAGTCAAACACATGGAGCCCTATGACAAGCAGCACCACTCCAAGCACTATGCCGAATGCCACCGAGAAGGATATCTTCTTCAGCGTGTCGGCAAACGTGGTCTTCACCTTCTCATACGACAGCGTATGCGGATTGAACTTGTATGTGTGGTGCTTCTTCAAACTCCCTTATACTCATTTATGGCCTTGGCAAAATCTTCGGCAGGACCGGTTCGGTTTACGTAAAACAGCTGATCCAGCTCAGGGAAGTGCAATGCGCCTACCACCTGTGCCCGTGTGGTGCCGTACAGCGTGCTCAGGGCGTCGGTGTGCTGGTGTTTTTTGCTCTTCTTGTTGCTGTGCGAACTGAATTTGGGGCGCACAACAAGTGTCGAAATGTCGACAACGTTGAATTCCACCTTGATATCCGACCAGCGATGGAACACGAAGTCGACCGACGAGTAGGCTTCGACAACCCCGTCAGGATACAGATAGTAATGAACTCCCTTATTGTTGCGCATCACAGGTGTGTCGCCCGGCGACTTGATATAGTCAAACACTCCCATGTCGAAGAAAACCTGAAAGTAGGCAGGCTTATCGTCGACAAGGTCCACCGACCATACTCTGCGCGAGTTGACAAGCAGATGGAAGGCCTCTACCACCTTGGCCCACTTGGCACTCTGCTCCTCGCTCATGGTTGTGGAATAGTCGATCTGTGCCGACTGGGCATCGTGCTCCAATCCGACAATGCTCGACTTGTAGTGGGTCAGCACGCTTATGAGCGACTTGTCCGTGCTCGTGTCCATACGGTCCTTCACGGCTCGCACAATTCGCTGCAGCAGCTCTTCCTCCTTGGCCAATGCAAGAACGTCGAGATAGCTCGTCAATATGCGCTTTCCATCGCCTTCGGCGCTCTGTAGTGCCGACTCGACGCGAGCAATCTCTTTGTCGAAATTCGGCTCGCGTCCAGCCAGCAAGGTCAAGGGGTTCTGCTTTAGGTTCTTTTTTCTTTCAGCCACAAAGCGCATATAGCTGCGGCTCTCGGTATTGCGCACAAAAAATCCTGTGCCCGGCGTGCCTTCGCATATATATACTCTTAGCTGCGGACTGTCATGGCGGCCGCGCACCGCAAACGACGAATAGTAGAAGTGACGCGACACTGGCAGGCGCAAGCCGTCTGCCACCATGATTCTTTTACCAAATATGTTTCTCAGTTTCATTATTATCCATGAATTGCCTTACCGTAGGCTGCTTCGATGGCTTCCATTACGGCTTCGGACATTGTGGGATGCGGATGTATTGACGAAGCCACCTGTTTGGCTGTCAGTCCATTCTGACGTGCAACGACTATTCCGGCAATCATCTCCGTGACATTGTCGCCACACATGTGGGCTCCCAATATCTGGTCGGTCTGCTTGTCGATGACCATTTTTATGAATCCGTCGTTGTTGCCTGCTGCCGTAGCTTTGCCGCTGGCTTTGAAGAAGAATTTTCCTACCAGGACCTCATGGCCGGCCTCGACTGCTTTCTTCTCCGTAAGGCCTACGCTGGCCACCTCGGGCGTGGTATAGGTGCAACCAGGTATGTTGCTGTAATTCACCTTTGCTGGCTCCTCGCCACATATCTTCTCAACGCAGCAGATGGCTTCCGCACTTGCAACGTGGGCCAAAGCCGGACCGTGGACTACGTCGCCTATGGCATAGTATCCGGGAACATTGGTCTGATAGTAGTCGTCGACCTCTATCTTGGTGCGTTCCACCTTGATGCCGGTCTCTTCGAGGCCCATATTCTCAAGGTTGGTGATGACTCCCACTGCCGACAGAACAACGTCGCAATCTACCAACACTTCGGCACCTTTCTTGTCCTTGATGTGGACGTGGCAGATGTCGCCTTCTACATCGACCTTCTCGACCGATGCACTCATCATCACCTTCATTCCCATCTTCTTGAAGCTGCGGGCAACGTTGGCCGAAGTGTCCTCGTCCTCGTTGGGCAGTATGGTGGGCATGAACTCCACCAGCGTCACCTGTACGCCGATGCTCTGATAGAAGAATGCAAACTCGCTTCCGATAGCACCGCTGCCTACAACAACCATCGATTGGGGTTTCTTGGGCAACGTCATTGCCTCGCGGTAGCCGATTATATGCTTGCCGTCCTGTGGCAGGTTGGGCAGGTTGCGGCTGCGGGCTCCGGTCGCAATAATGATGTGCGGAGCCTCATATACGGTCACATTGCCCTCAGCGTCAGTAACCTCCACCTGATGGCCGGGTTTCACCTTGGCTGTGCCCATAATGACATCCACATTGTTCTTCTTCAGCAGAAACTGCACACCTTTGCTCATCGTTTCGGCAACTCCGCGCGAACGCTGCACCATGGCCTCCAGGTCGGCCTCGGCGGGCTGGGCACTGACGCCATAGTTGGCAGCATGGTTGATATAGTTGTATACCTGGGCACTCTTCAGTAGTGCCTTGGTGGGTATACATCCCCAGTTCAGGCAGATACCGCCCAAATTCTCACGCTCGATAACAGCTGTTTTCTTGCCCATCTGGGCTGCTTTGACGGCAGCTACATATCCTCCGGGACCACTGCCTATGACTATAATGTCGTAATTCATAGTATTTATTTTATATTATTAATTTCTGAAGCTAACATCATGGTTAACGTTAGGTTTTTATATTTGTTTATCTTTCACCTGTTTGTGTCGAACTTCAACACAACACGGCATTTTGCAAAAATACTCATTTTTTTTGTATCACAAAATTAATTCATTCAGACAATTTTTCAACCTCTCGGACGTTATATGCATTATCAAATCTTTCTACCGGCTCACCATAGCCGTTTTCAGACACTGGACAAACATAGTAGCATCATGAATAAAAAAATATTTTTCAGCATCTTATGCACCCTGACTCTTACATCGGTATCGTCTTTGGATGCTCAGAACAACTATAAAATCGACTTCTCGTCGCCCTCTCTCTCCGATGGCAAATACTATATCGGTCAGCATTTCCGCGACTCTTTCATTACCATCGACTCGGCTCAGGCCCAGAAAAACAAAATCACCTTTGCCGGCAAGAAAAAACTCGACACCGGCGTCTATACCCTCCTCGACAGCAAAAAAGCCAAACTCTTCGACTTTATGGTCGACGACAGCCGCTCGTTCAGCATCACCTTCGACGACAAGCATTCAAACGAAGGCATGAAGGTCAAAGGCTCGCAAGCCAACTCTCTCATGTTCTCCTACATGGCCAAGCTCGACTGGGCCCACAACCGCTCCAAAGCTATCAATGCCGACAAAAAAGACCCCGCAAAAAAAGCACAGGCTCAGAAGGATATGAATGCCCTCAACGACGAGATGACTCAGTTCGAACAGGACTACATGAAGACTAACGCCAAATACCGCTTCACTCAACTCATCAACATGTTCGGCAACATCCATGTCCCTGACCGCATTCCCGAAGGCTCAAGCGACACCAACCTGCGCGACTGGCAGGCTCGTTACTATCGCACTCACTATTGGGACAGTGTCGACCTCAGCGACCACTCGCTCATCTACACGCCACAGCTGTTCGACAAGATGAACCTCTACTTCTTCAACATACTCTACTATCTTGACGCAGACACTATTACGCACTACGCACACAACATTCTCGACCGCGTCGTCAACGACAGTACCATGCTGCGCTATTTCCTCGACTTCATCACTCCGCGCTACGAGCGCAGCACCAAGAACATTGGTTGGGACCAGGTTTTCGTCAACCTCGTCCGCGACTACTACCTCACAGGCAAATGCACATGGGCTTCGCAGGCAGAAGTATACAACAAACGACAGACCGTCGAATTCCTCAGCCAGTCCCTCATCGGCGCCATGGGACAGGAACTGCTCATGGCTGATACCAACCAGTCGCCCAATCCTTCCGACTGGATATCTTCGCACGCCTTCCCTCAGAAGTACGTCATGCTATGGTTCTGGGACCCCGACTGCAACCACTGCAAGAAACAGACCGCCGAACTCAAGATTCTCTACGACTCGCTCTCGGCTGCCGGCAACAAGATTTTCGAAGTCTATGCCGTCGGCTACGAAAGCGACGTCAAAAAATGGAAGGACTACGTCCACAAACATCAGCTACCCTTCGTCAACGTCGGCGGCTCTAATGTCAACATCGACTACCAGGAGGCATACAACGTTCACGGCGCTCCGACTATGATTATCCTCAATGCCGACCGTCAGATCATCATGAACAAGACCCTTCCCACCAAATCCGTACTGCCCTTCATCGAGCAATACGAAAAGAGCCACCCAGAACAGGCCAACCGCCCACCATCACGCTGGCAACTCGAAGGCATCCGTCGCTCTAAGTAATTCCTAAACAACCCAAAAGCCTTTTTCTGTCTTCGTTTTCGCACGAACTTTCAAATGACTTTGCAGCATAGACTCATATTGCCTCTTCTCTTCGTTGCCGCTTCCGCTCTCTGCAACGGTGCCTCTGCCAACATCCTCGACAGCATCGGGCGCAAGCAGACCCCCGTCTTCGACCGCACTGTCTATGCCTATGTCTACAACCAAAACAACCTCTTCATCGACATCTCTAAACAAAATAGAACACTCTACGTATACGAAACACGCTGCACTGGCGTTACTCTCATTGCTGCTTACCCCGTATGCCTCGGTGCCAACAACGGCGACAAACAGAAACGCGGTGACTTCCGGACGCCTGAATGCCACGACGAAAAGCACTTCGTCATCAGCGAGATAAATGAAGCCTCCAACTGGAAACACGACTTCGGCGACGGACGCGGCATTATGCCCGCCTACGGCAAATGGTTCCTTCGTCTCGCCGGCGATTTCGAATGGACCGGTATCGGCATCCACGGCAGCACAGGCAACCACTACAGCATTCCCGGACGCGCCAGCGAAGGCTGCATCCGTATGCGCGACGAAGACATCATCCACCTCACCGAAAACTACGCCTTCGTCGGAATGAAAGTATACGTCAGCAAAGACTAATAACAACAAACCCATTAATAAACCCATTAAACCCTAAAACCCTAAAACCCTAAAACCCTAAAACCATGAGAAAAAACATTGTAGCCGGCAACTGGAAGATGAACAAAAACTTCGAGGAAGCCGAAGAACTGATTGACAACATCATGACCGCTCTCGAGGATAAGGAACTCCCCAAAAACACTCTGATGATACTCTGTCCCCCTTTCCCCTATCTCGAAATGTGTTCCGAATATAGCGACGACTCCTATTTCGCCGTCGGCGCTCAGAACGTCAACGAGAACGACAAAGGTGCCTACACCGGCGAAGTCAGCGCCGAAATGCTCCGCTCGCTCGAAGTCGACTACTGCATCGTCGGACACAGCGAACGACGCGCCTACTACGGCGAAACCGACGCTATCGTCGCTCGCAAAGTAGACCAGCTGCTCAAAAACGACATCCGACCCATCGTCTGCTGCGGCGAAGTACTCGAAGAACGCGAAGCTGGCAAACAGTTCGACGTCGTACGCCGCCAAATCACCGACGGCCTCTTCCACCTCTCGGCCGAGCAGTTCGGACAGGTCGTCATTGCTTACGAACCCGTATGGGCCATCGGCACCGGCAAGACCGCCACTCCCCAGCAGGCTCAGGAAATCCACGCCTTCATCCGTGGCCTTATTGCCGAGAAATACGGCAAAGCCGTTGCCGACGAAACCAGCATCCTCTATGGCGGCAGCTGCAAGCCCTCAAACGCCAAGGAACTCTTCGCCAACCCTGATGTCGACGGCGGCCTGATCGGAGGCGCATCTCTCAAGGCCGAAGACTTCATGGGCATCGCCCTCGCATTCTGACAAATAACAACAAACCCATTAACCCCATTAACCCCATTAACCCCATTAAACCCATTTAACCCATTAAACCCATTTAACCCATTTAACCCATTTAACCCATTTAACCCATTAAACCCATTAAACCCTAAAACCCTCCAACCCTATTGACTTTCGAACACCTCATAGCCTCACGTTTTCTGACAGGCGACAAAAACAGCTTCTCGCGCCCGCTGGTACGCATAGCCACCTACACTATCGCCCTCGGCGTACTTGTCATGATTATGGCCATGAGCATCCTGCGCGGATTCCAGAAGCAGATTTCTGACAAAGTCGTTGGCTTCGGTTCGCATATCACCTTGCACAGCTACGGCTGGGTCAACGACTTCGATGAAATCCCTCTCGCCCTCGACACTCAAGTACTACAAAACATCTCAACCCTGCCCGGTGTCAGAAACATCAACCCCTACGCCTACAAAGGCGGCATGCTCAAAACCGACCTCCAAATCCAAGGCATCGTCTTCAAAGGCGTCGATGCCAATTTCGACACCTCTTTCTTCGCACGCAACATCGTACGCGGACGCTTGCCTCACTTCGACAACCCCGAAGCCTCGTCCGAAATCATCATATCCAAACGCCTCTCCTCGCGCCTCGGTCTCGACACTGGCGACAAAGCTCGCACTTACTTCTGGACTGGCGACAACTACCGCGCACGAGCCTTCCGCATCGTCGGCATATACAATACCGACCTCAGCGAATTCGACGACCACTACATCATAGGCAATATCAGCCAGATACGACGACTCAACGGATGGGATTCTTCCCAGGTGGCAGGCTACGAAATCCTTGTCGACGACTTCAACCGGCTCGACAAGACTCTCGACGATGTCAAATACGCCACCCCTCCCGACGTCGACGTCCGTTCCGTACGCGAACAGCAACCCTCGATGTTCGCTTGGCTTCAACTCCTCAACTCCAACATCGTCCTCATCCTCACCATCATGGCTCTGGTATGCGCCTCCTCCATCGTCTCTGCTCTGCTCATCATGATTTTCGAGAAAACCTCCATGATAGGCATTCTTAAAACCCTCGGAGCCACCAACCGCTCCATCAGGCGCATTTTCCTCATCAAGGCCACTCGCATCGTCGGCATCGGCATCATTGCCGGAAACCTTCTGGCCCTCATCCTCAGCCTGCTGCAAACTCAATTCCACATCGTCCACCTCGACACCGAAAGCTACTCCATGCCCTTCGTCCCCGTCGACATCAACCTCTGGTACTACCTTGCCATCAGCTGCGGCGCAATGGCCATCTGCCTCGTCGCACTCCTCCTCCCCTCCACCTACATCTCCCACATCCACCCAGCCAAAACCGTCCGCATCGAATAAAGTCAGCAAAGACTAATAACAACAAACCCATTAAACCCATTAACCCCATTAAACCCATTAAACCCATTAACCCCATAAACCCTAAAACCCTCCAACCCCTTGAAATACAAGAAATCGCGTAAAGGCAAATGGATTATCATCACCGCCACTCTCGTGCTTGGATTTGCAGCCCTCTGGACCATCAACCGCTTCGCACAGCAGATCCGCAACTCCGAGCAGGAAAAAGTGCGCCTATGGGCCAACGCCATCGGACAGAAAGCCGAACTCGTCTCCTCCACCGAAACCTTCTTCAACGAAGTCGGCATCGACGAACGACGCAAAGTGAAACTCTATATCGAAGTCCTTCAGTCTTTCAACAATAAAGACCTCGGCTCCGACGCACAATTCTACCTCAACTACGTCTCCTACATCGTCGACAGCAGCCGCACTCCTTTCATGATTCTCGACAGCGACTCCACAATAACCTCCTGCGGCAACATACACCAGTCTCCTCAACAGGACGGCGCTCTCATCGGCACCAAAGTCACTCCGCAACTCCTCGCACTTTTCGCCGACAACCCACCATTCCACTATCAGATATGGGGCATACCCCTCACTCTCCTCTATCGCGAATCACAGATTTACAGCGACATGCGAGCCATGCTCGACAACCTCAACCGCTCCTTCCTCTCCGAAGTCACCAACAATAGCGTCTTCGTCCCCGTCATCGTCGTCGACAGCAGCCGCACCAGCGTCCTCGGCTCGGGCAACATCAGCCCCGACCAGTTCAGCACACCGCAACGCCTGCAAGACAAACTCAACGACATGGCAAGCGAGAACACTCCCATCGCACTTCGCCTTGCAAACCAAAGCCTCGCCTACGTCTACTACGAAAGCACCCCCCTGCTCAAGATGCTGCGCATCATACCTCTCATCTACCTCTTCCTCGCCATTCTCCTCCTCCTCATCTCCTACAACCTCTTCCGCACAGCTCGTAGTGAAGAGGAAAACCGCGTATGGGTAGGCATGGCCAAAGAAACCGCCCACCAGCTCGGCACTCCCATCTCATCCCTCAGCGGATGGGCCGACTACCTTCAAGGCAAAACCCTCGAAGGACCCTACCTGTCCGAAATACGCAAAGACATCGACAGGCTCGACACCATTGCACGCCGGTTCTCCAAAATCGGCAGCGTCCCCGAACTCAGCGACGACGACCTCTGCGAAATAATACGCCATACCATCAGCTATATGGAAAAACGCAGCCCTCGCAAGGTCCATTTCGTCACCACTTTACCCGACCGACCCGTCGTTGCTCCCGTCAACCGATACCTCTTCGAATGGGTTATCGAAAACATCTGCAAGAACGCCATCGATGCTATGGAAGGCAACGGCACCTTCACCACAATCCTCACCACCGAAGGCAACAACATCAACATCGACCTCTGCGACACCGGCAAAGGAATACCCGCCTCTCAGCAGAAATACATCTTCGAAAGCGGATTCTCCACCAAACAGCGTGGCTGGGGACTCGGACTCTCCCTCGCTCGACGCATCGTTCAGGAATACCACAAAGGACGCATCTTCCTCAAATATTCCATCCCAGGACAAGGCAGCGTCTTCCGCATAACCCTCAAACAATCATAATGAAACCTCTATTTTTTTAGAGACTGCCTAAAAAGAGATGCCGTCCATCTCCATGCCCATCAGCATCACCCTTTCCTCTACACCCTATCCTTCGATGGCTCTATTATCGCTAAAATGTCGAATGTAAAATGTAAAAACAACATCATTCCTACAATAACGAAAATAATAATATACAGATAATCAACTTCAATTATTTTTGCCACAGCCGTTTCTATTAACAGTGAAGGTTAACGGGGCTGCCACGCACAAGGCTCCTCCACGCGTGCCACTGGCACTTGTGCCATACCCAGCGGCTCTACAAATTCGCGCAGCACCTGTAGTGTACCACCCGTGGGACTGAAATAATATGCCTTTATCTTCATGGTCTACTGTTCATTATTCCATTTACACCCCTTTAATTCTGCCACCAGGCTGTCACTTATGTTGTTCCCTACCTGTCGACAGACATCTTGACTCCAACGTTGCGCCATCGCGATGCGCGTGTCGTGGTCTTCCATCCCACACATCAAGGCATATATGTATCCGGCGTTGAAATTGTCGCCCGCTCCCACGGTACTGACGGTCTCCACAGGCTGCACGGCGTATGTCTTGCAACCATCAGGGGTATAGAGACGTATAGGTCTCGCCCCATCGGTCAGTATCAGTGTTTTGCAGTGCCTGCTCACCCGGTCGTATATGGCTTCCGCGTCGGTAAGACCAAACAGATAACCAAAGTCCTCCACCGAACCTCGCACCACGTCGGACAGCGCCATATTTTCCTCGATATTGGAAAGCACATGCGGCAACTCGGCGATATGGTTCTTGCGGAAGTTGACATCGTAGTATAGCCATGCGCCGGCATCGCTTGCCTTGTGCAGCAGGTCTCCAACCACCGCTCGTATGACAGGGTTGATGGCGAAGAAGGAGCCGAACAGAACCACGTCGTTCTTGTCAAACCGAGGCAGTTTGCCATCGAGCGACACCGTGGCATGGTCTTTGTAAAAGACATACTGCGCATCGTTGTTCTCGTCAAGAAAGGCCAGCGAGATGTGCGACTTGACATTGTCATGTCGGCAGACATATTCCGTAGAGACACCGTTGTCCCGCAGGTAGCGGCAGATGATGTCACCCACATGGTCGCCGCCAGTCTCCGTCACCATGGCGCACGACACGCCGGCGCGTCCGAGCGAGACGATGCTGTTGAAGGTCGAACCTCCAGGAACAGCCTTACAATCTGTGACGTTGCTGCGCCCCGGCAAAGCTTGCTCGCCTGCTTTGCACTCGGCTTCTGTAACATTCTTCGGCTGGTCGTCCTTAAAGATGATGTCCAGCACCGTTTCTCCTATTCCTATTACGCGGTTCTTTGTCATAATACTTTAGGTAATCTCTAAAAATTCGTTTAATTCGTACAATTCGCCGTTTTAAATAATTATTAGAGGTGCTCTATTGTTATCTGGCAATTGGGCATTGGTATACCATCTTGCCACCATCAGCAGAAGTATGTCGGCAAGGTGTAGCAGCAGAAGCGCTTACACTCTCTATTTCAGTCGCTTTCTAAGTGCTGCGACAAAATTGTGGATGTCTTCCTCTGTCGTGTCGAACGAGCACATCCAGCGCACCACGTCGGCGGCTTCGTCCCAGTCGTAGAAGAAATAATCCTCCTGCAACACTCTCCATACCTCGCGAGGCAACTGCGCAAACACACTGTTCACCTGCACCGGATACATGACACGGACTTCCGGCACGCTCTGCAACTCCTTGTACAACAGCTGCGCCATACGGTTGCTATGCTCTGCATTGCGCCGCCACAGCGGTTTGCCGTCCTCCATCGCCGTCAGGTACGCCTCGAACTGGACGGCCACGAAGCGCATCTTCGAACACAGCTGTCCCATCTGCTTGCGACGGTATTTCAGCTCGACATCAAGCTCCGGATTGAGTATCACGGCCGATTCGCCCATAAGCAAACCGTTCTTTGTGCCACCGAACGACAGACAGTCAACTCCCTGGTCGGTAGTCATCTCCTTGAAGGAACAACCCAACGCAACGGCTGCATTGGCCAACCGCGCCCCGTCGACATGCAGATACATATTGTACGAATGTGCCAGGTCCGCCAGGGCTCTGATCTCGTCAAGCGTATAGAGCGTTCCCAACTCGCTGCTCTGCGTGATGGATATGGCTCGAGGCTGCGAATGATGCTCGAATCCAAAACCATGAAGCTGGGTCCGGACAAGTTCCGGTGTCAACTTCCCGTCGGGTGTGGGCACGGTTAGCAGCTTGCACCCTACGATACGTTGCGGTGCACCGCATTCATCGACGTTGATGTGGGCTGTTTCGGCACACACAACGGCATGGTGCGAACGACACATGGCATCGATATTGAGCACGTTGGCACCCGTTCCGTTGAAAACAAAATACACACTCGCCTCCTGGCCGAATGTCTCTTTGAACAACTGCGACACGCGGACACAGTACTCGTCGTCACCATACGCCAGTGCATGCTCCACGTTGGCTTCGCTTATGGCTCTCAAAACCTCAGGGCTGATCCCCGAATGGTTGTCGCTTCCAAATCCTCTTTTCATTTATTATGACTTTGAACGTTGCGTTATGTCGTTATTACGTTAACCTGACAAATCTACTTGTCCATCGAGAAAATGAACTCTTCATTGTTTTTGGTGTTCTGCATATAGCGTTTCAGCATTTCCATAGCCTCCACCGGGTTGAGGTCTGTAAGCTGGCTGCGCAGCACCTGCATACGGCTCAAAACATCCTGCGGCACCAGAAGGTCGTCTCTGCGCGTCGACGAACTGACGATGTCGACGGCGGGCCACATGCGCTTGTTTGCCAGGCGTCTGTCGAGCTGCAGCTCCATATTGCCAGTACCCTTGAATTCCTCGAAAATCACATCGTCCATCTTCGAACCCGTCTCCGTAAGTGCAGTGGCTATGATCGTCAGCGAGCCGCCGTTCTCAATCTTGCGGGCAGCGCCAAAGAAACGCTTGGGCTTCTGCAGTGCATTGGCCTCGACACCTCCCGACAGCACCTTGCCCGATGCCGGCTGAACGGTATTGTACGCTCTCGCCAGGCGGGTTATTGAGTCGAGCACTATCACGACGTCATAGTTGCACTCCGTCATCCTCTTGGCCTTCTCCAACACGATGTTGGCTATGCGCACATGACGCTCGGCGGGCTCGTCGAACGTCGACGCGATGACCTCGGCATTGACGCTGCGCTGCATGTCGGTGACCTCCTCGGGGCGCTCGTCGATGAGCAGCACCATCAGGTACACCTCCGGATGATTGTATGCTATTGCGTTGGCTATCTCCTTCAGCAAGGTCGTCTTTCCCGTCTTCGGCTGTGCAACGATAAGGCCACGCTGTCCCTTTCCAATGGGTGTGAAAAGGTCGATGATGCGCGTCGAAAGCGTCTCCTGCGGATGGCCCGTAAGCTTGAACTTCTCCTGCGGGAACAGTGGCGTCAACGCCTCGAATGCCACACGGTCACGTATGGCTTCAGGGTCGAGACCGTTTATCTTCAGCACCTTGACCATAAGGAAATACTTCTCCGCATCGCGCGGCGGACGTATCGTACAACGGACGGTGTCGCCGGCTTTCAGTCCATAGGTGCGTATCTGCTGCAACGACACGAAAATATCGTCGGGCGATGCCAGATAGTTGTAGTCCGACGAACGGAGATATCCCGTCCCGTCGCCTGCCACCTCCAGCACACCTTCTGCCTCCACAAAGCCTTCCAGCTCGAAGGGGAATTCCACACGGCGATTCTGCTGTTGGTTCTGGTTATTCTTGTTTTTGTTCTTCTTGCCGAAGCCGTTGTTGCCGTTATTGCCATTGTTGCCGCTCTCCGGTCTTCCATCTCCGTTCTCCGCTCTTGCCTCTCCGTTCTCCGGTCTCCGCTCTCCGTTTTCTGCTCTCCGCTCTCCATTCTCAACCACTTCCTCCACATTCTCAACCTCTGCAACTACCGGACTTTCAGCGGCTACAGCTATAGGTTCGACCACAGCGGCATTCTCCTGTTGTAAAATTTTCTTCGGCTTGCGACCACGGCGTTTGCCTGTTTTTGGCTGCTGAACCTCGTTAGCTGCAGCAACACTGGCTTCACCCGATGTACTTACCTCGGCTTCAACCTTCTCGGGCTTAGCCTCAGGCATCTCGTTTTGTCTCATTTCATACACCGCTGTACTATCGTCGCTCTTGGCAACGGGTGCTTCGACAGCCTTCTCTTCAGGCACCTGTGCGCCGACAGGCTGCGCTGTCGACTGTTCGGATTCGGCATTCTCGCGACTGCGGTTACGTATATATTCCTGCGGACTGGCCAATTCTGGCACCATCGGGACTACCGGTATCTCTAATGCGTCGATGTTGAGCTCAATCGAAGGCTCGACCTTCTGGACAACTTCTTGTTCTCTGTCGGCTTTTCTTTCGACCTTGCCCGATGCGTCCTTCTTCTGACCCTTCTGGCGTTTCGGGACATTCATCAACCCCCGCTCCTTGTGCGCCTGGTAGTTCTGCTCGTTCGATTCGGCTACAGGTATTGGTTTTATCCTCGTTCTGCGTTGACGCGGCTGCGTCTCGCCCGAAGGCTCTTCCTGCTTCGGAAGCTTTGCTTGCGCATCAAGTATCTTATATATAAGTTCTTGGGGCTCCTGGCGACTGGCTCTCGCTATTCCGAGCGATTCGGCTATCTTTATAAGCTCTATCTGAGCCTTTGAAGATAATTCAGCGATATTGTACATCTAATAATGTTATTGGTGAATAAATTGTTTTTTTGAGATGTGGAAAAAAGATAAACGGAATCGACAATCTTTTCGACTTTCATTTTTCATTTTTCAACTTAAACATCCGTCAGTTTCAGCTGAAGTTTAATATTGGGAATGAAAGATTTGTGACTTAAAACAACTGCTTTTTCAGTCATTTTTGATATCGCAAAGATAGAAAAAAATAATAACATCAAAAAAAAATTTTGCCATACAGACGAAAAAGTGTACTTTTGAACTTCAAAACAATTTACACACACCATCGCAATGGATGGTGTAACAAACTACAACAGAACAATTTAAAAAGAATAATAATCTTTAAATAAAATAGAAAAATTATGAACATTCCCGAAAATCTGAAGTACACCCAAGATGACGAATGGGTAAGAATGGAAGGCGACATCGCTGTTGTCGGTATTACTGACTACGCTCAGCACGAACTTGGCGACATCGTTTTTGTTGACGTCGACTGCGAAGGCGACACCATCGAAGCCGGCGAGGCTTTCGGTTCCATCGAGGCTGTCAAGACTGTTGCCGACCTGCTCATGCCCTGCACCGGCGAAGTTGTCGAATTCAACAGCGCACTCGAAGACGCTTCCTCTATCAACAACGATCCCTATGGCGAAGGCTGGATCATCAAGTTCAAACCCGCCAATGCTGCCGACATCAACGCTCTGCTCGACGCAGCCGCTTACAAAGCAAAAATCGGTGCATAAGCATCTCGTCCTCTAAGGAAATAAAAAAGATACCCACATCGGGTATCTTTTTTTTTCGGAGACAATTCCCGCACCTTCAGCGCAGGCATATCGAACAGGCTCCGCCCTCGACAGGTGCCGGCAAAAAAATACTTCCACAGGTGTCTGCGGAAGTATTTTTATGTTTTCTGGAATTGTATTAGTCAACAATGACGTTCCAGTTGTGTTTGTCTTCAGCTTCACCCAGCTGGATGGCACGCAGGTGCTCATACAGTTTGGTGCTGATAGGACCAGGTTTCTTGCCGAATTCGTAGCTCTTGCCGGCATCGGGGTCGTCAATGCGCTCGATGGGGCTGATGACAGCGGCGGTACCGCAAGCACCGGCCTCCTGGCATTCAGCAAGTTCCTCAACGGCGATAGGACGACGCTCAACCTTAATGCCCATATCCTCAGCCAACTGCATCAAACTCTTGTTGGTGATGGAAGGAAGGATGGAAGTCGATTTCGGAGTGATGTAAACACCGTCCTTGATGGCGAAGAAGTTGGCTGCGCCAGCCTCGTCGACATATTTCTTCTCCTTTGCATCGAGATAGAACTCGCATGCATACTGACCACCGTGGCAAGCCTCGACGTGGGCGCGCAGCGATGCAGCATAGTTACCACCGACTTTGTAGATACCGGTTCCGAGAGGAGCACTGCGGTCATACTTGCGGGTGATAACGTAGGGGTTAGCCTGGAATCCGCCCTTGAAGTAAGGTCCAACAGGGGTGACGAAGATGAGGAACAGATACTCGTTGGCTGGTTTCACACCAACGGTGATGCCGGTACCGATCAGAAGCGGACGCAGATACAGGCTGGCGCCGGTGCCGTAAGGAGGAATGAAACGCTCGTTCATCTTGACAACGGTCTTGCACATCTCGACAAAGCGCTCGGTGGACAGCTCGGGCATCATGATGCCACGGCAGGTGCTCTGCAGACGAGCAGCGTTCTCGTCAGGACGGAACATACGGATCTTACCGTCCTTGCAACGATAGGCCTTCAAACCTTCGAAAGCTTCCTGACCATAGTGCAGACTCGAAGCAGCCATGTGGATATTGATAGTCTCTTCCGACGAAACTTCAATCTCGCCCCATTTGCCATCGCGATACCAGCAACGTACATTATAATCCGTTTTTACGTAACCAAACGGAAGGTTTTGCCAATCTATATTCATGATAGTTAGTTTTTTATTAATGTTTTACATTGTTTATATCTGACTGCAAAGATATATAAAAAGAATCTATATGGCAAATATTTTTTTCCGAAGTGGAAAAGATAAGTTCTGTACGCTAATATAACAACAAAAAAAGGAAGCAACAACTGTCGCTTCCTTTATGTGGTCCCTCTTGGGCTCGAACCAAGGACCCGCTGATTATGAGTCAGCTGCTCTAACCGACTGAGCTAAGGGACCAGAATCACGTCATTTCAGACGCCGAATTCAGGGTGCAAAAGTACTAACTTTTCACAATATGAACAAAAAAAAATCAAAATTTTGCAACAAAAAAATATAATATCCTTATTTTCAAAATCAATTCCATAGAGTTCAAAAATCATTTTTTCTTCATCAAAAGGCTACTTTTCCATATTTATTTCGTAATTTTGCACCCGATTTCTAAACAAATAAACAACTCCTAAAATCTCCATATTCAACAATGGGCAGACTGATGGCAATAGACTACGGCCGAAAACGCACCGGACTTGCTGTGACCGACGAACTGCAGATCATAGCTACAGGCCTGGAAACGGTCGAAACTCACAAACTCATGCCTTTCCTCGAGAACTACACCCGACGCGAGAAGGTCGACGCCTTTATCGTTGGAGAAGCCAAACAGATGGACAATACCCCCTCCGAATCGGCCCAATTCATCGAACCCTTCGTCAATGCCCTTAAAAATAAATTTCCCGACATAACAATAGAACGCATCGACGAACGTTTCACTTCAAAAATAGCTTTCCAGGCCATGATTGACGGAGGACTGCACAAGAAACAACGGCAAAACAAAGCCCTTATCGACACCGTCAGCGCCGTAATCATACTGCAAAGCTACATGCAAAAACGCGAAATAACTCAATCAAGATCAAAATAATAACTTTTTATATATTACTTAATAAAACCTTAAACCCTTAAACCCTTAAACCTTTAAACCCTAAAACCTTTAAACCCTAAAACCCTTTCATCAAATGTACCTCCCTATTGTCGGCTACGGCGACCCCATACTTCGCAAACAAGCTCAACCCATAACCCCCGACTATCCTGACCTCAAACAACTCATCGACGACATGTTCGAAACCATGTATACCGCCGATGGCGTAGGTCTCGCAGCCCCTCAGATAGACCGCTCTATACAGCTGGTTGTCATCGGTTTCAGACCCTATGACGAAAAAACAGACACCTACGGCGACGAGGAAGAACGACACGTGCTCATCAACCCCGAGATTCTCGAGGAACTCGGCGACAAACAATATTTCAACGAAGGTTGCCTCAGCCTGCCGGACATCCACGAAGACGTGCTTCGCCCCGAAAGCATCCGCCTCCACTGGTTCGACGAGAACTTCAACGAACACAACGAAGTAATCGACGGCATGTTCGCTCGCGTCGCTCAACACGAAATCGACCACCTCAACGGAAAGGTGTTCACCGACAGGCTAAGCCCGCTGCGCAAAACCATGGTGAAACGCAAACTCTCCGAAGTCGCCGCAGGCAAAATACACCCGAAATACAAAATGAAAAGAACCTTAAAAAAATAACACAAACAACTATGAAAAAACAACTTATTACCTTATGCTGCGGAGTCCTCATGCTTGCGGCATGCCACTCCGCCAAAGAGCCCTCTCACGACGAACTGGCAGCAACCATCGACTCGATTGAAACCTCTTTGCTGGACGCCACCCGACTCGAGAGCGTCGACACAGCCGAAGGAAACAACATAATTCGACTGTACACCAAATTCGCCGACACCTATCCCGACGACACCCTCACCGCAAAATATCTCCACAACGCCGCCAAGGTTGCCTGCGGAATGAACCTCATCGACGAAATGACCGAATTCTACGACCGCGTGATAGACAACTACCCAGACTACAGCCAACTCGCCGAATGCTACTACGAAAAGGGCATTGCCCTCGACAATGCAGGCCGCAAAGAAGAAGCCCGACAAGCTTACCAGGAATTTCTGGAAAACTATCCCGACCACTTCCTTGCCAACGACATCCGTATGGCCCTCCCGCTACTCGACCTCTCAGACGAAATGCTCATCAAGCACCTCCAGAGTATAGAACACTAAAAAACATGGACAGATAAACCAAACGATTTCATAAACTCTCAAAACAACAAACAACGACAAGCCCCAAAGATATCTCTTTGGGGCTTGTCGTCTTAAGGTAATCAGTCAGGTCTCTTTGACGTTTATGGCAACCTCTATAATTCGTTTAATTCGTGTTTTGCTTGCAAAACAAACTCGTTGGTTTTTAGAATTATATTCGTATTATTCGTTAAATTCGTGTTCAAGAAAAAAAGAATTTTTAGAGGTCACCTTATGGTAGTTATACGCACAGTATCATGATTACAACGTCAACCTCTCCTATTCCGGATAATACTCTGAAAATGAATGGTCGTCGTAAAAGATGATGACTTTCGAGACTCTCTTCTTCACGAGATTCCGTTTTTCAGCACCGTCTGGTTTGGCCGTTCCGTTTACGCGATTCTCGTCGACTTGAGAATCCGCAGGATTTTTTGCAAACTGAACCACGGGAGGAACTGCAGCCGAATCTTCTCCTCGCTGCAATGGCGACGCATTTTCTTTGGCATCAACCAAACTGCTCTCGACACCTTGCGGTTCATAGTTAGACTCTCCAGTTTGCCTCGGCTCGTTCTCCACGACCCTATATTCATTATTATATTGCTTGTCGGCAGAAGTATCATTCTGAGAATCGACCGATGACGGTCTCTCCAAATCTCGAACCTCCTTTGAGGGTTCCACTTCGTCAAACAACGAAGGCTCTGTTTCAGAAAACAAATCACGTGCCGAGACGGAGGGCGAGGTTTTCGTCTCATCATCGCGCATCGAAACATCATCACGCCGCAAAACAGGATTTGAATTGTCGGTTTTCGGAGCATCGACCATTTCCGGCCGACGTTGGGATACCGGCACCGAAACAGGTGCCGACACCGGAGCCACCTGACGCGATGGGGACGGTCCGGCCATAGACACCGGCATCGAAGTAGGTGCCACGTACATTTCACCCTCTCCAAGGGTCAGCCATTTGATGTCTATCTCCGGATAACGCGTCACAACCTTCATCACAAAATCCAGACTCGGACGATTTCTGCCCGACAAAATATGCGACATACCCGAGGGTTGAATTCCTATCTCCTCGGCAAACTGACGAGAAGTAAGATTTTTGGCCTTTAAAATAAGATTTATCCTGTCTACCATAAATTTAGAATTATAAATGTAATCTAAATGATTTTACAAAAGTACAAACAATTTTTGAAACATTTGTAATAATTGGTAAATTTATGTTTGTAAATATAAATAATACAAAAGTGAAAATTTAATCAATACAAACTATATAATTGTTTTTTAATACTTTAATTATACAAATTAGCCAATTTTTATCGTGTGTAATAATTTTGATTTTATTTAAATTATTACTTAAATAAAAATATATTATATGTACTCAATCAATATATTAACTAAAATCAAAACATTAATTTCCGTGAAATATGAATATTTACAATAATTCTGTAAAAACATTTGTAAATATTACAAAAGTATACCGTGTTACATTTGTAGTATACTGAATACATTTGTATTTATATACAAATGTAATTTTACAAATTTCACCGCTAATCGCTTTTCTCACAGTTCAGCATATTTCTACTCCTAAAAGATGATTATCGTCGATTAGAAGGCGTTTATTTGCGTTTTGTTTTTTCATACTCTAATGCGATAAAACTCCCCTATACTTTCAAAAACACATATACCATTACTCCAAAAATCCCCTCCCATTGAAAAAAAATTTCCAATACCCATGCAAAAAAAATCCCCTGCCATTGATAAAAAAGACCAATACCCCCTGCCACAAAAAAAACTCCCCCACCCTTGCCACAAAAGCTCCACAACATTCAAAAAAAAATATTTTTTTCGCCTTTTCATATACTTGAAAAAACGTTTTTACGTTATGGGAAAAAAATTAAAGTAAAACTATCATGAAAAAAAGCATTGCTATTGTTTGTGTCGTTATGCTGTTTGCCATTATCGGAGCTTCGTGCTCGCATAAAACATGCCCTGCCTATCGTGGCTCGATTGCAGAAAATGTAGTGGCCGAATAACACACATCATTCCTCTCTTCAAAAGGTACTATACCCTACCCCCCAATAGGGACAGTACCCCCACCCGTCTCCTTTCCGGGAGACACAAACAAAAAAAAAGCGTGAGATTTGAAAAATCAAACCTCACGCTTTCTCTTTTGTCAAATATTCAATTCTCAGAGGGGAATGATTGACGACTTACGCCGCCAAATATCCTTATCCTCAGAGAGCTATCTTTTGATTTACAATAGCAAGAATTTCAGCCTCTTCCTTGATTGCAGCGGCTTCGATGGCGGCAGCCTTCGCAAGGATGTCGTTCTTGAAAGCTTCGTCTTTCAGGCTGCTTGCATTGATCTTCACATTGAGGTGTGCACCCATAACGGCACTGCGTGCGGCGAGGGCTCCAACACCACCGTCGGTAACGCTGGCAGGATTGCCCCACTCTACCATGGCACGGCAGACTTGGAATGCTTCCATCGATTTTTGCATTGTCTGGAAAGGCACTTCGGTGGCGAATTTGGTTGCCTCTTGTATTGCTGCAGTGCGTGCTGCCTTCTCTTCGTCGGTTTTCTTGGGCAGGCCAAAAGCATTCATAATCTTGTTGAATGCGTTGGTATCCTCGTCGACAAGGTGCAGGAGGTCGTTCTTCAGCTGCTGACCGTGGACAGCGACATCGCTGAACTTCTCCCACTCGTCGTCGTAAGCGGCTTTTCCGCCAGTAAGGTTGGCTACCATTGTACCTAACGAAGCGGCAAGGGCACCCATATATGCACTGACCGAACCACCGCCGGGAGCGGGACTTTCGGAGGCTGTTTCCTCACAGAATCCTGTGCAGGTAAGGTCGACAAGTTTCTTCTGGCTATGGTCCTCAATAAGGAATTCAATGACTTTCTCCTTGGGATTGAAGGGCTTAAGGTCATCAAGACCCATCGATTTGATTGCCACCTTCATAATCTCGTCTTCGCTGACACCGAGCGAGCGTTTTTGCTTGGCAAGGTAATATTTGCCGGCATCGATGAGGACGCTCTTCGGAATGAGTCCGACAATCTCACAGCCAGTTACACGTATACCGCGGTTCTGTGCACAGCGGCACACTTCGTCGAAACACAGGTGTACTGGAGCAACCTTTATCGATGTGATGTTCATCGACACCTGTGCGATACCGTAATCCTCTATATACCAACCAATAGCCTTGGTACCTTTGAGGGTTCCGGGAATCATGATAGTCTTGCCGTTCTCGTCTTTCATGGGTTTGCCCGAAGGTTTGCCGCCTTCACGTTGCGGACGCCCCTTCTCGCGCACGTCGAAAGCGATAGCGTTGGCACGGCGAGTGCTGGTTGTGTTGAGGTTATAGTTGATGGCCACGAGGAAGTCACGAGCGCCTACTTGGGTTGCTCCAGTCTGGGCGGTATGGTCGTTCCAGGCATTGGGACCGTAGTCCGGCTTCCACTGCCCAGTACCGAGACGGGTCGAGAGGCTCTCGTATTCACCTGTACGGCAGTATGCCAGATTGCGACGTTCCGGAATCTTGGCAGCATTCTCGTAGCAATAGATAGGAATCTGGAGCTCGTTGCCAATGCGTTCTGCCAGTTTGTGTGCATACTGCACAGTCTCTTCCATCGTGATGTTGCTGACGGGGATAAGCGGGCAGACATCGGTGGCACCCTGACGGGGATGGGCTCCGTGATGCTGACGCATGTCGATAAGTTCTGCGGCCTTCTTCACTACTCTGAAAGCGGCTTCGCATGCCTGCTCAGGTTCGCCTACAAAGGTTATGACCGTACGGTTTGTTGTTGCACCGGGATCTACATCGAGAAGTTTGACTCCTTCAACCTTTTCGATCTCTGCCGTGACTTGGTTGATGATATTCATGTCGCGTCCCTCGCTGATATTGGGAACGCATTCGATCAGTTGTTTCATATATATTTTATTTATTTACAATATTCTAATCAATTTCACTCTGTCTTAAACAGACTACAAAGATAATGATATTCCGTCAATTGCCGAGAAAACTTTTTTTCACAGCAGGTCTTTTGCCTCAAATGCAGCCGCCCTAAGCTTATAGTATTGGTATTTCCCGTCGAAATGCTCATGCATCTCGGTGAGTGATTTGGGGTGCATCTCAATGATATACTCAACAATATCGTCCAATTCATCGGTCGTCAAAAGCGTATCCACACTAATAGCGCCCGCTTCGAGAGCATTCTGCAGATGTGTAGTTATCGTCTTGTATGTCAAGCCTCTCTCTTTTGCAATATCTTCAATGGAGCGTCCTTCCGAAAAGAGACGCACCGTTTCGACCCATACAGGTGCTTTCTTTGGTTTCGGTTCTTTATCTTTCTTATAACGTGAACGGTATGTGGCTTTTTTGCCTGACGAGTCGCGTTCCTGCTCTAACATGAAATCGACTTTTGCCTGGTTGTACACCTCGGTCGAAAAGCCTTTTGCTGCTACCCTTTTCAGGCATTTTTGTTTCAACGACACCGCTTCTGTCAGCGATGCCGACAACTCGTTGAATTCCGCAGCCACAGCCTTGTTGCCCACTTCGATTTCCAACAGCGGCACCAATGCCTGAAGCAGTTGCTGAATCTGATTGTCAAAATACGCAACACCTTTCGCAATGCGTTCGTTCAGGAATGCCTCATCCCCAGAAGTGCCCTGCATGCTGATACGCGACAGCTGGTTGTGGAACTTTTCCGACACCGAACCAAGGTCCACAAGCTGCCCTGTACAAAGCTGCGACATACGCTGTGCCTGGGTCGGCAGTGTGCGTCGCAGATGTTGCTGGTACACATCATTAACTCTGTCGGCGGCTTTTATGATAGCGGAAAAGTCGAAGAGTTCGTATACCATCTCGTTGAAGTATGCCGACTGGAATGCCGAGAGCTGACCCTCAATTTTATCCGCACTAAGGAAGGTGCTGTTGAACTGATGAATGTCGTCGTTGTCGAAAACGCAATGCTCCGAAATCGGCGAGGCAAGCACCAATCCCTCGAGTGTTCGGCAACGGCTCAGGGCCACATACACTTGTCCGTAAGTGAATGCCATTGCCGCATCGATAATGACCTTGTCGAACGTCAGACCCTGACTCTTGTGCACCGTGATGGCCCATGCCAGACGAAGCGGGAATTGGGTGAATGTGCCGTCGACTTTCTGCTTTATCTGGTTGTCTACTTCGTCAATCTCGTACTTCACGTTCTCCCATCTTTCTTGCTTGACGATGATGTGCTGGCCGTCTGTGTCGACAACCGCCACCCCCTCTTCCGGGTCAAAGCCTTCTACCGTAGCAAGTTTCCCATTGTAGTATTGGTGCGCGTTGCTGTCGTTCTTGACAAACATCACTTGGGCTCCCTTCTTGAGTGTGAGCGTGGACTCGGTGGGGTACGACGATTCGGGGAATGTGCCCTCGATCACAGCCTTGAGCTCGATAGGATTGCTCTGAATTGCAGCCAGTTTCGACTGGTTCACCTCGTTCGCCTGCCAGTTGTGGGTCGTAAGGCGGATATAGCCCTCGTTGTCCGCCGGACTGAAGCGCGGCTTGTACCGGCTGTTCAGCTTAGCCAAAGTGTTTTTATCCAAGTGGTTGTCGCGGATACTGTTGAGCAGGTTTATAAATGTCGGGTCTTGCTGTCGGAAGATTTTTGTCAGTTCGATGGTGATGAAGTTGGTCTTTTTCAGCGCCTTGCTGTGGAAGAAGAACGCCGACGGATAGACCTGTTCGATGTATGGCCGCTCCTCCTCTTTGACGACGGGCGGGAGCTGTTGCACATCGCCAATCATCAGCAGCTGTACGCCACCAAAAGGCTTGCTGCTGCGACGATAGCGACGCAAAGTCATGTCGATGGCGTCAAGCAGGTCGGCCCGCACCATACTTATCTCGTCAATGATGACAAGATCCAATGTGCGGATAATCTTTATCTTCTCCTTACGAAGCGACTTGTACTTGTCGGGCATCTGGTATTCCGTGACCAGCTCCTTGACATCGGGCAGATACGGACAGAGCGGCAACTGGAAAAAAGAGTGGATGGTCACACCCCCCGCATTCACAGCAGCCACACCGGTAGGTGCCAGCACCACAGAGCGTTTGCATGCCGACGAGACGATATGGCGCAGGAATGTAGTCTTACCTGTCCCCGCTTTACCGGTAAGGAAAACCGAGACATTGGTCGTCTTTATGTATTTCTCAGCTATCTCGAGTTGCGATGTCGTCTGCATCTTATTCTATGCTTTCAACACTCGATTCTCACGAAATCGGAACTCTACGGTCCAAGCCGAACGTCATGGGCGACACCTTTAGCTGGGGCGCGAACTGCAGGCGTTTCCACTCGTTCTGACGCACCTTGCGAATCACTTGTGCAACGAGGTCGCTGTCGTAGCCTTCCTCCACAATCTCGTCGTGCGACATCTGCTCTTCGATGTGCAGGTTCAATATTGCATCGAGCACTGCATAGTCGGGTAGCGAGTCACTGTCTTTCTGGCCAGGGCGCAACTCGGCCGACGGTGCTTTGCGAATCGAGTTCCATGGAATAATCTCACTCTCGCGGTTGATCCACTCCGACAATTCATAGACCTCGGTCTTGTAGAGGTCACCGATAACGGAAAGCGCACCACAACTGTCGCCATACAGCGTGCCGTAGCCCATCGCAGCCTCGCTCTTGTTGGTCGTGTTGAGCACGAGGGCACCGAATTTGTTGCTGTACGACATAAGTATGGTTCCGCGTATACGTGCCTGCATGTTCTCTTCGGTGACGTCCTCGGCACGGTCGCCGAAAACAGGCTTCATCGTTTGCCGCAGCGCATCGAAACAGTCCTTGATGGGCACTATGTCGTATTTTACGCCCAGATTGTTGGCAAGGTCTTCTGCGTCCTTCACCGAGTGGTCGGTCGAATATTGCGATGGCATCAGTATGCCATGTACGTTCTCCGGCCCCAAGGCTGCAGCAGCAAGGGCACACACCAAGGCAGAATCGATGCCGCCGCTCAATCCTATCACGCAGCGTTGCAAACCGTTCTTGACGAAGTATTCGCGCAAGCCCATCACAAGTGCTTTGTAGACAAGTTCGACGGCTTCTGGCTTCTCATCGTCCTCAATGGCTGTCAGAAGCTGGAGGTCAACCGTCTGGCTTGACTCCTCGAAATACGGGAGCTGGCACAGCACCGAGCCTGCCGCATTCAGCGCCATTGATCCGCCGGCGAAAAGGAACGGGCCTTCACCTCCAATACGGTTGACGAAGACAAGCGACGCATTCAAGTTCTCGACAATCTTGTGCATACGGTAACGGATGCTGTACGGCTTGTTGTATTCGAACACGTTGCAACCACAGCAGATAATCATGTCGGGCTGCTCGGAATGTCCTTTTGTCAGCTCCTTGAGGTCTTCATAGAATCCTATGGCAATCTGCTGTCCCTGGAAGTTTATGCTCTGTACGCCCTCACCACGGACGAAGTATTTCTGCTCGTCGGGAGCAAGATATTTCTTGGTGACAATGGCACGGATGGCACAGTTCTGTACAAAAACGATGGCATTGCACAGCCCCTTGTCCTGAATCTGCAGAGGCATGCCAATCAGGAATGCACGATGCTCCGACAGCTGTATGAGCTGCTGCAGTGCTGCCTGCGCCCTTTTCTGCAAGTCGGTGTATGCCGCCGACCCGAAAAGTGGGTATCCGCAAAGCGTGCATGCCGGAAACACAGTAAGCAACGCATCTTTCGAAGCCTGCGTGTCGAGCTCGGCCATGATCCATTGCAAATTCTCTTCCGGATTGTTCGTTATAACATTGTGCTGGACTATATGGACATTCATATTGTTCTTTAAATTAAATTAGTATCAATATATATATATAAACATTTCGAACGGCAAAAATACGCATTTTTTTGCAATGCACAAAACCCATCCTCAGAATCAGCCTGCCCTGCGCATCCGGCAACAGTTGGTAAGCTCTGTAATTAGTTTATTTCGCGTTTTGCCTGCAAAACAAATTTCTTGACAGCGGCAGATTAATTCGCCAAATTCGTTTAATTCGCCGTTAAAAAAATAATTAGAGTCTATTTCGCGTTTTGCTTTCAAAACAAATTTCTTAACAGCGACAGATTAATTCGCCAAATTCGTTTAATTCGCCGTTAAAAAAAATAATTAGAGTTTCATTAGTGTCTCTTAATTATTGTTAAATTATTTTGTATTTAATTTAAGCACATTGTTTTATGATAGAAAAGTATTGTCCGGGGCTTGAATTTCGTACCTTTGTTTTCATCTAAAAGA